>Ga0255775_1001124_pt1 | contig 25463 bp, 12 predicted proteins | sample 011ome_26_FD_179973 | JGI IMG/M metagenome (GOLD analysis project Ga0255775, IMG submission 179973) | Coastal salt marsh microbial communities from the Groves Creek Marsh, Skidaway Island, Georgia - 011511BT metaG (version 2) | ecosystem: Environmental > Aquatic > Marine > Intertidal zone > Salt...
AAACAGTTAATGTATGAGCAAGCTCATACAAGTTTTCGCTAACGCTCAAACTACAATTATTTGTTTTTTAATAGAAGTGATTATATATGAAAGAAGCATTACGTACGAAGTAGTAATGCATTAAATTTCATGTAGATCGTTTCAGTCAGACGGAACCTGTTACGGCCCCGTCGTCTAAAAGAAAAACTTCATGTGAGTCTTATCCAGCCATAGACATTGGAAGTAGGTGTTTATTATACTGCTACACAATGGGCTCTGACCTTTCCCAACCTACGTCGACATCGTTGTTTCCAACTACCTCTCGCTTCGTTCCTATTGCTAAAGAGTTTTTATGTGTAATGTGCAGTTTTTCGACTGACAGCAATCAATCTATATCAACCTGTGTGCCCAATTTGTTTGATGGCTTCCGCACTCTGGTGCGTCGATCAATATGTACGAGTGTCCTTCTCAGGGGACCTTTTTCTCAGCGGTATTTGCAAACTGGCCCGCCAACCTTATGTGCTGTATTGATTATGCCTTAGGGGGATTGTTTTTAAGATGTTCTTTGAGAACTTGTGAACCGCCGACTCGTACATTAATAATACCGTTGTAGTATTGATCTGTTTCAAGTACTCTGCGTTCAAACTGTTCGCGGGCCTCTAAATAACTTGCTATGCCTCTGCTTGGACAAATATGTAATATTTCTCTAGTGAAATTTTCTGCGCCTAGCTGTTCAACGTCTGCGTTAAGTCTATCACTGGAACCCCAGTAATCTCTCCAATCACTTTCTTTTGTTGAACGCCTTTTATTTTTTTTGCCTTTAAGCGGTGGTTTAGTTACTTTAAACTTTGCTAGTTTTTTGCCTACGTACATCATGCCATTGGTTAGATTTGTTATCAAGTAGACAAACGCTTCACAGCCTTCTGGCAGTTCGTCGATTTGTTTACCCTGATAAGTCCAATGCATATCATACTTATTTTGCCTTTGTGTTGTCAGTCGTCGTTTTGGTTGCTTTTTGTTTTTCTTGTAGTGTTATGGTATACGTGTATCTCGTCTGCTCGATCTTTAGCAAGTTGTCTAATATCACGTAAGCATCTTCTTACTGTTTTATGAGTTCGAACGCTGTTTGCACGTTCGAACTTTTCGTTTGCTTGAAAATAAGCAAGATATGCCTTGACTAGCTTATCGTGTATATCATCTTCTGTCATATTGTACACTCTTTAATCAATGATGTCAAGATCATTTGCATAGCTTGTGTAACCATTTTCTTTTACAACTCGCAATACATGATTTACTCGACCAATAAGTTCATCCTTGTGTGAAATCAAATAAATGTTTTTATCTCTTTCACGTGCCATCTTTTTAAGTACTGCAAGACTATTTTCAACGCCTGCTGTGTCCATACCGCTGTCAATCAACTCGTCAATAAACAACAAGTTAATATTTTGATATAAACTTTCCCAAACATCACGGAATGCAAAACTCAAACCAAGGATTAGTCTGTTACGCTCGCCACGTGACAAGTTATCAAAGTCTAAGTCTTGTCCTAGTTGTGTGATTTCAACATTCAAATCATTTTGGAACACAACTTGATGCGGCAACCCTAACTTGTCAAGATAATATGTAAGTCTATTGTTCAAGTATGCTAAGTTTTGATCAATAATCTTCTTACGAATAAAACTATCTTTGTTTGTTAACAACTTGAGCAAGAACTCTTGATGTTCTTTGTAACTTGTAAGTTCGTTTACATCAGCCCAATTAATTTCTTGCATTGCAGTAGAAGTTAAATTATCAATCTGTGCTTGATAAGGATCAGTTTCGGTTTGCTTTGTATCAAACGCTTGCTTCAAACTGTCAACATTCTTACGATGCTCGTATGCTTCCTTGGCAGTTTCATAAAAGGTATTAGGCTTACCGTTGATGTCGCCGATGTCATTTAAATCTTTAAGTACCGCAGTTAGCTTAGTATTAATTTCTAAATGATATGTGTCTGCATCTTGTAACTCTTTCATTTTCTTGTCAAGAATTTCTTGTTTCTTGTCTGCATGAAGCGGTTGATTACAAGTGTAACACGTTGCATCTTCAAGATTTAAGATGTCTTTTTCGACCTTATCAACAGAAGCCTTAGCACGTAACTGTGCAGTCTCTAATGTGCTTTTTTCTTTATTAAGAGCCAAAATAGCAGCATTGTGTTGAGTCCAGTTAGCAAGTTTTTCATGTGCTTCTAGCTCTGCATCAATGTCTAAATGCTCTAATTCTGTAATACCGTGCTGCAATTTAGCACAATCTTGTTCCTTTTTAGCACGCCATGCACGTTGAGTACTAGTTAAATTATCAATACTTGCTTGAATTTTTTCGTTTGCTGCTTGAATAGCTTCGATTTTTAATGTTTCACTCGTAATAGCATCTCTCGTTAAACGAGTTTGTTCTTTAAGTGCTTCGGCTTTTTCAGTTAGAATAGTAATGCCTAACAATTGTTCAATAATATCTCTTTGATCATTTGCTCGCATTGATAAAAATGGTTCAGTATAAGTGTTTAATGCAACAATATGTTTAAACATATCGTGACTCATACCAAGCAATGTGTTAATATCTTCTTGTGTCTTGCGACTGTCGCCTTGTGACTCGTCGGTCATTTCTTGTTCTTGATCATTAATATAGAACTTTAAGATGTTAGGCGACCGCCCTCTCTCGATACGATACTCAGTGCCATCTTTTTCAAAATGCAGCGTAACTAACATTGCCTTACTATTAGTTTTATTAATAAGATTATTTTTCTTAATATTAGTCAACGCAGTGCCGTAAAGTGCATACGACAATGCGTTAATGATAGTAGTTTTACCAGTACCATTACGTGATCCACTGTCATCTCCGCCTTGATCTAGGTTTTCACCTAACACTAGCGTCAGTTGTTCTGTATTAAAGTCTACAGCCTGGGTCTGATTGCCCACACTCATAAAGTTTTTTACAGTTAAGTCTTTAATCTTTATCATATTATGATTCTAGTCCGTTATAGATTTCTAAAAGAGTCTGTTTGTTGTAGTTGTTAGTGTCAAGTTCTGCAATTTCACCTGCAACAATTTGATCTACTGAAATAAAAGAACTAATATCTAAGTTAGTTGATATTTCTTCAATTTGTTTCTGTGGAATAAGAGTAAGTTCTCTACAATCGTATTGATTAATGAATGTTTCTTTAATAAAACTTGCTTCTTCGTAACTAATAGGCACATCAATTGTAACACGTAAGTACATTTTAGACTTAATAATAGAATCAGTGTCTTCTAACAATCGTTTAAGACCAATTGTACGATATTTTGGACAATTGGGCCAATCAACGTATTCAGGTTCTTTGTCATTTTCACGATCGAGTATCATCATACCACGTGCATCATCCCATGCATCGGCATAATTGTGCGGAAACGCATTACCTAAATAGTGTACAACGCCTTGTTGTTGGCGTTTGTGGAAGTGTCCACTAAAGACATACTTTTGATTAACAAAATCTTCTGCTTTTAGTTCACCGTGGTCGGGCATTTGCACCATAGCATTCATATAAAAGCTAGGAAGTTCAAAGTGACCGAAGATATATTTGCTTTTTAAGTTTTTTAGCTTTTTCCACTCGTCGCCTACTAGCCACGGAACAATAGTTACATCGTCGATTGTAGTAAGTTCGTCTACAAACGTAATTCCTGGAATATGTTTAGCAAATGCAGTACTGTTAACCGTGCGTTTGTCTTTGTAATACAAGTCGTGATTACCGTCAAAGAAGAAAAACTGCTCAAATGCAGCACCTAGCTTTTCCATACTGCGGATAGTAGCATCCATAGTAGTAAGATTTAAGCTATTTCTGTTGTGATGCCAGTCGCCGCAGAAAATACCAGTTTCGCAACCGTTAGCTTTTGCAGTTTCAATAAACCAATCAACAAATTCTTCACAGTCGTCATTGTGCGCACGACTGTTTCCTTTTAATCCAAAGTGTATGTCTGTAAAGACTGCTGCTTTTTTAAACAAAGGTAATCACTCCTAATAATATACGTGTTTAATTATATAGCGTTTTTAAACATCTGTCAAGTCATTTTTGGATGAAGTGTCTGACAATCGTTCGTTTCGTTTAACGCTTGCTTCCCATTCACCGGCATTTTGTCGTGTAAAGCTAGGATTTAAATCGTTCATTTCCAATATATCATCGCGAATGTTTTGATTTCGTTTTTCAATGTTAATAACACGGACAAAACTGTTAGTAACAGCAGCAGTATAATATGCAAACGGATTTTGCGATTTAGATTCGTCAAACTGTAAGCCAATTTGTGCAAGTTGAAGGATTGCTTGTCCTCGCATTTCGTCATTGTATGTGTAACCACGAACGTTACCACGAGTAGCATATCGTTCGCACAGTTTCATCCACATCATAGCAAGGTTATTAGTTGCTTTTCCATGATCTTTTGAAAAATGCCCGTTTTCCATGCCACCTTGCCAGTGACTTTTACCAACAAGTACTAATTCGTCGTCTTCGTTATACTTGTAATGTTGGAAAGGCGGAAATGGAAGTTTAATTTTAGTATCAGCAATTGTTTTGGGGTTCTTTTTACGACCAGGTTCTTCTGGAATATGATCAAATGTCATTACTCGGAAAATTAATTCTTCTTTAGTAATGCTTTTGTAATCAACTTCGCAATCTGCTTGTTTAATTTTTTCACCAGCCATTTTACGTTGTTCGTATGCTTCGTTGCTCATGCGTTTTGCTTTGTTACGTTTAGCTTCGGTGATTGTTAGTCTATTAATTTTGTCTAGGCTAGGTAGAATAATATCATATTCGCTATATTCTTTAGCAACATAACTGTTAAAGGTATTTTTTGATCTATGTATTTCTTTTAGAATATCTTTGTTATTCAAATAATTTTTTTTGCGCATGTGAGCTCCCATTTATACTACTATTATAATACACGTACATAATTATGTCAACTAAATACTAATGGAGAAACACGAATTATGGCACTATTTTCAGGATTTAATCAACTTAATAGTAAGATTGGCAATGCGTTTAACAACATTCGGCAAACCACTCAGACTATTAACAACTTCACAGCTAACATTGGCCGAACTAGTAGTCAAGCTACTAGTTTTTTAAACGGAAACAATCCTCTTATGCGTGGCATAAGCGAAATTAGTGATACTGTACGCAACGTTCAAAATTTATTTGGCATCGGTGGCGTTAACGCTAATAATGTTGGTAGTTCAGTTAGGATGATCGGCAATGCTGTTCAAAATGTTGGATATAATGCTTCACCTCCTGATCGTGCAATTTCTAGGGCCATTATTTCAACTAACAATACCACTACTGAAGCAGGTGACTGGAGAGTTAACATAAGTGTGCCTAGCGTTTTTAAGCCTAGTGTAATATTACAACCGTTATTTGATACAGGAAATAAAATGATTTTTCCGTTTACTCCTAGTATTTTAATTGGACATAGTGCAAATTATTCTCCTATACAGCCGACACATACAAATTTTCCGTTTCAGGCATATGAAAATAGTAATATTGATGCATATACTATAACAGGAGAATTTTTTAATGAAAACGAAGCTGATGCAATGTACTGGATTGCATGTTTGCATTTTTTAAGAAGTGCTACTAAAATGTTTTATGGAGAGAGCAGTCCGATAGGAAATCCACCACCAGTAGTTAGACTTAACGGATACGGAAATCATGTATTAAACAATATTCCAGTTGTAATTACTAACTTTACGACTGACTTGTCACCAGATGTTGATTATATTGAATGTACAGTTGATGGACAACTTAATTATGTACCTGTACAGTCGTCTATTACTGTGCAATGTACTCCGACGTATGCTCGCCGATCAGCAGCAAGATTTAGTTTAAACAGTTATGTTAACGGTGGTCACACAGGTGGCGATGAAGGATTTGTATAATGGATAGTAAAACATTTGGGCCGTACGGTTCTACATCGGTAACTAGTGCAGGTTATTTAGATATAATGAAAGCAAGACCGATTCCAGTGGGCGGAGATGATATTCTTTATGAAATAACTCCAGCATATACATATCGCCCTGACTTATTAGCATACGATTTATATGGCATAAAAGAATTATGGTGGGTGTTTGCCCAAAGAAATTTAGATATATTAAAAGATCCATTATTTGATTTTGTAGCTGGAACGAAGATTTATCTCCCTCAAGGAACAAATTTGAAACAATACTTAGGATATTAAATGGCATTCAACATTGGAAATATTACAAAGACTATCAATTCTGGACTAAGCAATATTAGTGCAGTGTCTGCTGCCGTATCTTCGATTAGTCGAATAGGAAGTCAGCTTGGTAGTATTAGTAACATTAGTAATACTTCAGTTAATTCATTATTAACAGGAGGCGGCATAGGAGGCGCCCTTGGAAATATTGGAGGTAGTGCATTTTCAAAAGTTACAGGGCTTAACATCGGCGGATTGTTAGGAAACACATCTGAAGTTGCATCTGAATTGCAAGGCTTAGGTAATTCTCCAATTAGAATAATACCTAGATCAGCAGCAGAATTATTTACAGCAACTGGTGAACGATTTGATTCACTGCGTCAGCAAATTGAAACATTAAAAAATTTAAGTGCGTTTGATCAATTTATCGATAATTCATACAACCCTCCATGGGCCGACGATACAACTGCACGAACTAATGTAATTCGCAATTCAGGCGCTGCTGCTAGTCGAATACCTAATCCTTTAAGAAATTATAATGGTAGTAACTATATTATTACATTAGGCATTCTTAGTGCAAGGGAATATAACGATCCAACTGGAATGCGTACAAGTGGATTTACAAAATATATTATTAAAAGTGCAGGCGGTGACTATGGCAGGCGATATCGCAACGCAGGTGAAGGACAAGAAAACGCAGAATACTTTATTGAAGATTTAGAGTTTGACGCAGTTATTGCACCTAATCCAAATACTAATGTTAGTTTAGGTACGTCATTAAGTTTTACAGTACACGAACCATATTCGATGGGTAATTTTATCGAAGCAATTATAGGTGCATCTGCTACTTCTGGATTTAGAAATTATCTTGATGCACCGTTTTGTTTAAGAATAGATTTTGTTGGATGGAATGAAGACGGTCAAACACCTGCAAACTTTATTAGACAGCCTATTTTTATGCCATTAAAATTTACAAAAATAGATTTTAATGTAAGTGGCAAAGGTAGTGTATACGCAGTTCAAGCAGTCCCAATGAGCGAAACAGGGTTAGGTGATGATATTAATAAGTCGTCTACTGATGTTAACGCCAATGGTGCGCTAGTGCATGAAGTGTTAGAAACTAATGAACGTTCAGTGACCGGTGTTATGAATCGTAGAATTGAATCACTTGAAAAAGTAGGAGCACTTAGTCCGTTTGATAGATATGTAATTGCTTTTCCTAAAAACAGTAATGCGTTATTAAATTATGTTAAAAATGGTGCAATTGACGAAAGTAAGTTAACTGTTACCGCAGCACAGATTATTGCAGAAAACAAAGGTTTAGGGATTGATCCTAGGCTTGCCGCAGCCGCAGCAAATAGAGAAGCTGAACAACGAAGAATTGTTATTACTCCTAAAGCACGATTGTATGCCAAATTAAAAACATTTGCCGAAACACCTGAGTTAATGAATGAAATTGGATTAAGTGTTTTAATAGAAAATACACAAGATAGTACAAACGAAGCTCAGGCGTCTACATCTGCTGCAAGAGTTCCTAATCCAGACGGAACTCCGAGCGATAGGATTGACAGAGCATCGGCTACAATGGCGCCTGCTGAAAGAGCAGCAGATTACCAATTCAGCCAAGGTGAAACTATTACTAACATTATCGAAAAAATAATGTTACAAAGTAAATTTTGCAGAGACAATTCTACTGAAGAATCTAGAAACGGTATGAAAAAATGGTTTAGGATTGATACACAAGTTTTTATATCTGAAGATGTATCAGGAGACCAAACTATGGGTCGTGCTCCGAGGGTGTATGTGTATAGTGTTATACCTTATGAGACAGATGAAGCAAGACACCTTGCACCAAATCAAACTCCTGCAAATACACGTGGACTAATGTCGTCCGCTGCAAAAGAATATAATTACATTTACACAGGCAAAAATGAAGATGTATTAAGTTTTGATATTAGTTTTAATAATGCATTTACACAAAATGCGTTTTCTAACCTAGGACAAAACACGGGCGGTGCCGCAGGCGGAGTAGGCAGTTCTTCAACTAGTGCCGGAACTAATGCAAATACTACAGGTGCAAGAACTGGCGGATTATTACAAGCTGACACTGTTCCTACTAACGAACCAACGGGTGCTATTGCAGAGAGAAATAGAATGTCTCAAAGTGCAGCATCAAGGTCAGGTGATATCAAAACAAGTATAGCAGAAACATTTCATCATAATCTAGTAAACTCTACAATTGATTTGTGTACTGCTGAAATGGAAATTTTAGGAGATCCGTTTTTTATTCCTCAACAGTCTGGTAATTATTCAGGAAGTCCGGGATCTCATCCATCTGCGTCAGATGACGGTACAATGCGATATACAGAATCAGAAGTATTTGTAGTTGTAAATTTTAAAACACCGTTTGATTATCAAGTTACCGGCGCAACCATGGAATGGCCTCAAAATGTTCCTCAATTTAGCGGACTGTTTAGTGTGTGGGCAGTTACTAATAATTTTACCGGAGGTAAGTTTACTCAACGCCTAAAGCTAATTAGACGTAGAGGACAAACAAACGCTCCGACGCCAACTCGAACTGGAGTAGTGCAAGCCGATTCTGCTTCTGCTCTTAATAGGTCATTACCGTCTGGTACAGCTACAGGTACTCCAAATGCTCCGAGATTTACTCCTACAGCAGTGGCAGGTGTTGATAATCCATTCGGAGATATCGGAGCATCAATAGCTAATGCCGCAGCAACATTCCAAAACAATCCATTTGGCGACATTACATCTCAAGTATCCTCTTTTGGTGCAAATGCGCTTAACATTAATTTAGATTCTTTACCAGGCGCAGCTAGTGCGTTTAATGGAATTAACTCGGCAGTAGGCGGAATATTTAATGCTGCATCAAATCAATCAGATGCACTTGCTGCTTCTATACCAGGTGCAGTAGGAAACTTAGTCGGACAAGCAACTGCACTTCAAGGGCAATTGCCTGCACTATTATCTATAGGTGGAAATTTAGGAAATGCTATGGGAGCGTTGGGCGGGATTTCAGAAAGAATACCGGGAGGAATTCAAGGTGCAATAAGTCAGATTTCAAGTGCTGCCGCAGCACTTGGCAATATTGCAAATGCAGGAGTATTTCCTAGAGTGCCTGCTGCTGCACCAGACATGACAGCAGCATTACGTACTTCTGCTCCGACAGTTGCAGCAGCTCTTGCAAACATTGCACCTGCTAATTTGCCAGCATCTGCACCAGCTTCAACAGGATACGGAAATGATCCACTTGGTGAATTTGGATCAATATCTGCTGCTAATGCTGCCGCTGGCGCCGCCGCAAGAATATCACAATCGGCTTCGCAGCTATCTCAGATAACTGGAAACGACCGCGCAGCAGCGGTAATTAATACTGTAGTAAGAAGAGGTCCTAGATAATGTCAGATAATTTACAAGACGAAATAGCCGCAGACTTAAGAGTTTTAGGTTCTCCAACAGTTGGCGCTGATATAAACAGAAATCGAAACGCATTTACTATTCCTGAAGTTCCCGTAGCAGCTGGACCGAGTAATGTTATTACTAGAGATGCAATTTATAGTAGGCAAACTGCTGATTCAATTGCAGCAATGTCTGAAGTTCAACGTGAAGAATATTTTAGATCAATTGGAATTGTTCCCCCTGCTGGAATTATTCCGTCAGATCCTATTGGACCCTTTCAATCACAAGCACTACGTGACTTAGTAAGTACAGTTCCAACTACCGCAGCAACAATTGGCGGCACTTTATCACCAACAGCAGCAGTAACAATGCCGCAACCGATAACGTCTGGATCTACTGTACAAACTTCGGCGCTTCCGTCAGCAGGGCCAGCAAGCGCAGACGGATCTCATGCAGCAGGTGCTAGTCCGTATGTTTATCAGCCTATAGATTTATATGATGATAGATATGATTTTTTAACTGGTCAAAAAGTGCGCACTGGCACTGCAAGTGGTATCGGCGGTGGTGCGGGTTCTAATAGTACTGCCGGAAACGTTGGATTACCTGCAGAAGCACAAGAACCATCAGCAAACTCGCTTACAACAGTTGAAAGAACAACAGCATCATACGATGATGCTATATTAAGACAGGCCCGAGCTAATAGATCCTCACCAACAGTAGTATATGATGATGCTATATTGAGACGGACAAGAGCGCAATAACACAGTTAACTAATATAAAAAGTAATAAGGTATAGCATGGCAAAAAGTTCGTATAGAAGAAGTCCTAGTAAAGGTAGTGCAATAAAGGATCCAGGTCCGTTTGAAGCAATAGTAATTAATCACCTTGATACTCGGTATATGGGAGGCCTTGAAGTTGAACTATTAAAATATACAAGTGCAGGCGGCATCCCTGAAAAATCTGGCCAATTATTTAATGTAAGATATCTGTCACCATTTTATGGTGTGACACCGAGTAAAGGTCTTACACCAAATGATGGATATCAATTTACACAAAAATCTTATGGCATGTGGATGGTTCCGCCTGATATCGGAACTAAAGTACTTGTTATGTTTGCAGAAGGCAATCCAAACTTTGGTTATTGGATTGGTTGTATACCAGATGACTACATGAATTTTATGATTCCTGATGGTAGAGCTAGCACTGAAAAAACAACAGATGATACTCCTGCTAATTTAAAAGGTGCAAAGTTACCAGTAGGAGAATATAATAAAACTATTGAAACTGGAGAACTAGTTGATCCTACACTGTTTAGTAAGCCGTACAATAAAGACTTTACTGGAACATTAGAAGTACAGGGATTGTTATTTGACGAAACAAGAGGAACAACTACATCTAGTGCTCGTCGAGAAGCACCTAGTATGGTTTTTGGAGTCAGCACTCCGGGTCCATTAGATCGTAGAAATACTGCTCCTAAGTTGTCTGTAGGTACTGCGGATGATAAAACAGAAGTTCCTTATAATAGACTAGGCGGTTCTAGCATTGTTATGGACGACGGTGACGACAATCTAATACGTAAAACTCATGCTGAAGAAGGCCCGCCAATTTATGTAAACAAAGAAGCAGCAGAACCGGGAGGTGATCCGACTATTCCGCATAATGAGCTTCTAAGATTTCGTACTAGAACTGGGCATCAAATATTAATGCACAATAGTGAAGACTTAATCTATATTGGTAATGCACGTGGTACTACTTGGATAGAAATGACCAGTGATGGTAAAATCGACATTCATGCACAAGATAGTGTTAGTATTATGACTGAAAATGATTTAAACATTACTGCTGAACGTGATATTAATATGGAAGCCGGTCGAAATATTAATATGAAAGCAACTGCTCGTTATAGCAAAGGTGCAGCAACAGACGGTAGTGGATTAGAAAGTGGTCGTATACAATTTGAGTCAGTTCACAACTATAATTTAAAAGTAGGAGCTGATGCTAAAATTACAGTAAGTAAGAATTTGCACACTGGCGCAGGCGAAAACCAATTTATTAGTACTGGAAAATATTTAAATGTTAACTCTGGACAAGATAATAGATTAACTGCTGGAGCATATACTCACATTAATAGCGGCAAAGAGCATAGAGAAACAGCAACTTATATTCACATGAACGGTCCGGCGGCTGCACTTGCTAATCAAGCAAAACTAGTAAAGCCGTTAGAAACAATGACATTGCCTTATGTGTTTCCGGGGAGTACTACACCGGTAGCATATCAAAGTATACTAGCAAGAGCTCCACAACACGAGCCATGGCCTCATCATGAAAACTTAGATCCTGCTTCGTTCAAGAAGTCAGAAACTGATAGAGAAGCCCCAGGCGGATTACCTACAGCAGATAGAATTCTTACTCCGGACACTTTCTTTAAAAACAAAGGTGGCAGAACTTCTAGTGCATATATCAGCGGTACTGGCGGAAGTATTTCTAGCGGCTTTGGCGGCAATGCACCGGGCGGTACTGGCTCAGGTGTAGGTACTACACCACAAGCAAATTATAGCAGTAACTTTGAATATAGCGATGAACTAGGATCGCTTAGTGCAAAATACGAAAGTAGAGGAAGCAGTACAGTTGTTGGATGGGATAGTACTGGAGGATTCAGTTACGGAAAATACCAGCTTGCTGCAAAAGTTGGCGCCATGGACGGATTCTTAAACTTCTTAAGTCAACGACATCCTGATGTTTTTGCTCCATTACAAGCTGCTGGCGGCACCAGCGGAGCAAGAGCAGGCACAGATACATTTAAGCAAGCCTGGACTAACACAATGAGTAATCCTGCTGCTGCTGAAACTCAACATGAGTATGCAGTTATTACTTATTTTGTTCCTGCTGCTAATAGAGTACAGTCGTCGACTGGTATTGATGTAAGAACAATGACAAAAACACTGCAAGATGTTCTTTGGTCAACTGCTGTACAACACGGTGCTGGTGGAGCAAATAATATATTCCAACGTTCTGTAGCAAGGACAGGCTCACAAGTCCCAACTGATCAAGCATTAATTGCCGCAGTATACGATGAAAGAATGAAAGATAACGGTATGGCATATTTTAGAAGAAGTACTCCTGCGGTTAGGGCAAGTTGTGTTACACGTTTTCAAAATGAGAAAGCAGATGCATTTAAGAGTTTAGAAGAAGAACTTGCTAGAAATTCAGTTGCTACGCAGACTAACAGTGATACATTGGTGCCTCCAATAGGTGCTCAATAAAATAGGGTAAATATAGTATGAGCGATTTAGAAAAAAACCTATATAAACGTGTAACCGTTTCTCCAAAAGCTACACCGGCAAAATCTGGAAGAGCATATAAAGGGTTTTCCACGATTAATGATAATGCTAAGGGATTTTCGTTATATGATTTTGATTTAATTAAGCAAGATTTAATTAATTATTTTCATATTCGCCAAGGAGAAAAACTAACAGATCCTACTTTTGGAACTATTATTTGGGATCTGTTATATGAACCGTTTACACAAGATGTGCAAGATGCAATAGTTGAAAATGTTACTAAGATAGTCAACTATGATCCTAGACTAGGTGTCAACTCTATTGTAGTAGATTCGTACGAACAGGGCATTAGTGTAGAATGTTCTATAATATTTTTACCATACAACATTTCGGAATCTCTTAAATTTAGATTTGATCAAAAAAACGGTTTATTATAATATACGTACATTATCTTATCAGATAAATATCATAGTAAACAAGGAATCTAAATATGTCTGCAAGTGATAGACAGTCAAGGCTACTAGTAGCAGAAGACTGGAAGAGAATATACCAATCATACCGTAATGCTGATTTTCAGAGTTACGATTTTGACAATCTTCGTCGTACGATGATCAATTATCTACGTCAAAATTATCCAGAAGATTTTAATGATTACATAGAGTCAAGTGAATATCTTGCACTTATTGATATGATTGCTTTCCTTGGGCAAAACTTATCATTCCGCATTGATTTAAATGCTCGTGAAAACTTCCTTGAAACAGCAGAACGCAGAGAAAGCGTTTTACGTCTTGCACGTATGTTGTCTTACAATCCTCGTAGAAATCAAGCAGCAAACGGTTTATTAAGAATAGAAACTCTTAAAACAACGGAAAGTGTATTTGATAGTACAGGACTTAATCTTGCAAACATAGTAATTAAATGGAATGATTTAGCTAACTCTAATTACTTTGAACAATTTATTAAAGTATTAAATGCAGGATTACCGTTAGCAAACTCAATCGGTAATCCATTAAAATCTGCAACTATTGCAGACGTAGTAACACAAAAATATCGCTTCAATGCAACAAACACAAGCAGTGCAGTATTTCCGTTTGCTAAAAGAATTGAAGGTGTAGGAACTAAATTTGAAGTAGTAAGTTCAGATATTCAAAACGATTCAATTGTTGAAGAACCGCCATTACCTGGTACAAGTCCTGCATTCCTTTTCCGCGATGATGGACAAGGCGCTGGCAGCTCTAATACTGGATTTTTTATGCACTTCCGTCAGGGAGCGCTTGATAGTGGTAATTTTACAGTAAATAATCCTACTCCGAATCAGTCAGTTGCTATTGATGCAACTGACATCAACAACTCAGACGTATGGTTGTATGAAACAGATACAAATGGATTTGAAACAAATGCATGGACAAAAATTGATGCAGTTGAAGGAAATAATGTAATTTACAATAGTTTGTTTCAAGGCTTAAGAAATGTATATACTGTTACTACTCGAGTTGGTGACAGAATTAACTTAGTATTCAGCGACGGTATATTTGGAAATTTACCAGCCGGTAGTTTTAAAGTATATTACAGAACTAGTTCAAATGCCTACAGTACAATTACTCCGGGAGCAATGGGGCTAGTTTCGATTGAAATTCCTTATCAGAGTAGAACTGGAAGTTTAGAAACACTAACACTTGGATTAAGATTAAAGTATACAGTTAGTAATGGAGCACCTAGTGAAACTGACGAAGAAATCAAGCAAAATGCACCAGCTACTTACTATACACAGAATCGGTTAATTACTGGCGAAGATTATAATGTCGGACCACTTGCAATTAGCCAAGATATTATTAAGACTAAAAGTTCTAATAGAATATCAAGTGGAATAAGTCGCTTCTTTGATTTAAAAGATGCTAGTGGAAAATATTCAAACACAAGTTTGTTTGCAGACGATGGTGTGATTTATAAAGATGAATTTTTAGAAAAAACAAGTTTTACTTTTGCAACACAAAGTGATATTGAAGGAATTCTGTATAACGTAGTTGAACCAATAATATCAAGCGTTAATACAAGAAACTTTTATCTAGGCAAATATGCAAACATTATTGTATCAGACCTTAATGCAACTTGGGAACAATCTTCATTTGCAACTAATCGTACAACTGGTTTATTTAAAGATATTGATAACAATGCATATGCAGTTGGATCGTTTACTGCAAACAGTTTGCGACTAATAGAATCGGGCACAATGTGTAGATTTGTTGCACCTTTGACTGATACAGGACAGCAACAATACTTTAAACAAGATGGTACATTAACTACTGATGCTAACTTGCTAGGTATTAGTGTATACAAGTGGTCCAAAGTAATAGCAGTATCTGCAGACGGAACAGTCGTTAATGATAATGGCATCGGACCGATTATGTTTAATGATTACATTGAAGATTCAGTAATATTAGATCAGATTATTCCTAAGTTTTCTAGAACATTAATTGATGACGTTAAAACACAAGTCATTGACCAAGCATTTTCATATAAAGATTTTGCGTTAAGGTATGATGCTAATATTCGTCAATGGGTATTAATTACTGATGAAAATATTAATACAATTAATGTTTTTGCATTGGGTAAAGCGGGTGATACTAGCGGACAGAATCTTGATTCTAGCTGGCTATTATATTTTAAAACTGACGGAGAACGATACACTATTACCTATCGCAATTTAAGATACATATTTGAAAGCGCTGACGAAATTCGATTCTTCTTCGACAAAGCTGATAAAGTTTATAATCCAAATACTGGACAAGTATTTAGAGATAAAATTGATATCTTAAATATTAATAGACAAGTTGGAAGTTTATTGCCGTTTAGCAAAGACTATTCTTGGACAATTGTTGACGCATTTAGAGACACTGAAGGTTATGTAGATTCACGTAAAATTCAAATTCAGTTTATTGATTCAGATGATGATAGTGTAGTTGACGATCCTGAAATGTTTGAACAATTAATTTCTCAAGATGATACTTCACTTGCAGCTGAATTAAAAATTATTTTCCAAAAGAAATATACTACTACAGACGGCGTAGAAGATTTTAAATATTTCTCTAATGAAAATGCTGATATTACTGTATTACAAAATGAAGCAGCGATTGCTCCTTACAGTACAAGAACTGAAGGACAGTTATTTTATCTAATAGAAGAAGATATATTTAGAGTGTTTAATAAGTCGTTAAACAACACTACTGTCAATACAGACTATAAGGCATATACAGGACGAGCAGGTCTTAAATTCCACTATGTCCATGTTGCTGATAGTAATTACAGAATAGATCCGAGTGCAAGTAACATTATTGACACATATGTTTTAACAAAAACCTATGATGACAATACACGTAAATACATTGATGGAACACTTTTGACTGCGCCGCGTCCTCCGAGTAATGATGAGTTATATCGTGCATACGGACAGTCAATTAATGCAATTAAGAGTATAAGTGATGAAGTGATTTATCATCCAGTAAAATATAAAATATTATTCGGTAATAAAGCAAACAAAGACTTACAGGTGAAATTTAAAATTGTGAAAAATAAATCAATGGTGTTAAATGATAATGAGCTTAAAGCTGATGTAATTAGTGCTATTGATCAATTTTTTGCAATTGAAAATTGGGACTTTGGAGAAACATTTTACTTTCAAGAACTTAGTGCCTATATTATGAACCAACTGAGTCCAAAACTAGTAAGTATTGTCATAGTTCCGCGTCAAGGTACACAGAGCTTTGGTAGCTTATTTGAAATAAAATCAGAACCAGACGAAATCTTTTTAAGTGCAGCGCAAGTATCGGACATTGAAACAATTGACGAAATAACAGCAACTGAATTACAGGCAAGCGGAACAGTGATTACAAGTGTATCAACATCTATAACATCAGGCATTACAAGTGCAGCATCAACAAGCACAACAAATACCGGCGGCGGTATTACAACTAATAGTACAGGAAGCAGCTACTAATGGCGTACAATAATAATCAAAACGAGAGCGCATTACCAACTCCAGGTGATAAAAAAAGAACATCGGTTGATTTCCTACCAAAGTTTTTTAGATCTGAAGCTAACAGAAAGTTTTTACAATCTACGCTGGATCAAATGATCCAACCAGGAGTAGCTGATAAACTTAACGGTTATATTGGTCGAGAAACAGCAAAAGCATTTAATTCTTCAGATAATTATTTGTCTGATGTGTCATCAGATAGAAAAAATTATCAATTAGAGCCTGCTACTGTTATTAAAGATGATATCGGTAACGTAACTTTTTATAAAGATTATAATGATTACATTAATCAATTAACTGCGTTTGGTTCAAATACTGCGGATCATAGTCGATTAAACAGTCAAGAGTCATATGCATGGAATCCTAATATTGATTGGGATAAGTTTGTAAACTTCCGTGAGTACTATTGGTTACCTGACGGTCCTGTATCAGTAGCTATTAGAGGACAAAGTAGAGATATTGTAAGCACATATACAGTTTCGTTATCTAACGAAGATGATAACACTACATATGTGTTTAATGACGGATTTGAAAAAAATCCTACACTTAAACTATATAGAGGTCAAACGTACAAGTTTGATATTTCTGCAATTGGACATCCGATGGCATTTGCTATCCTAAGAACATTTACTCCTGGTGAAGAAGTTCTTACTAACCAATCAACATTGTATAGAGATGGCATTACTACATTAGATACTGACGGTAATGTGACAACATCTACATATGTTGAATCTGGAACTATTCAATTTACAGTTCCATCCAATGCTCCAGATAAACTGTTTTACATTAGTAAAAACAATATTGATACAAGTGGAGTTATTAGAGTTTACGATGTTGAAGAAAGTTCATTTATTGATGTTGAAGCAGAAATTCTTGGTAAAAAATATTATACAAGTGCTAACGGAGTAGAACTCAGTAATGGGATGAAGATTCGATTCCAGGGAGAAGTAATTCCTGCAAAATATAGCTCTAATAACTGGTATGTAGAAGGTGTTGGAACTGCAATTAAATTAGTTAAAGATCAAGATTTAATTATTCCAGCAGCGTATGCGTCAGTGCAATTAATTCCGTTTGATGCTGATAACTTTGATGTTTTACCATTTGCAAATGCAACAGCATACGCAGGTACAAAAGATTATATTGTAGTCAATCGTGCAAGTCCAGATCGAAATGCATGGAGTCGCTACAACAGATGGCATCACAGAGATGTAATCTTAAAGAGTGCAACATATAATAATTTACCAGAAACAATTGACGAAGCAAACAGAGCAAAGCGCCCTATTATTGAATTTGAAGCAGGATTAAAATTAAATAAATTTGGCAGTTTTGCAAAACAAGATGTTGATTTAATAGATACATTTACTACAGATGTATTTTCGACAATTGAAGGACAGTTAGGATATAATGTCGACGGTGTAGATTTTGCCGACGGCATGAGAATATTATTTACAGCTGATACTGATATCCTAGTTAGTGGTAAGATTTATGTAGTTAGCTTTATTACTATTGGTAACTCTAGACAAATTAGCTTAGTTGAAGCAGAAGATTCTATTCCAAATGACTTAGAAACTGTGTTAGTTACTCAAGGTAATGTTTATGCAGGAAAAAGTTTTTATTACCAGAATGGCATATGGAATGCTGCACAAGAAAAAACAACAAATAACCAAGCACCGTTATTTGACATATTTGATATAAATGGTAATAGTTTTAGTGATGTTGATTATTACGGATCTACTACATTTGCCGGAACAAAATTATTTTCTTATGCAATTGGCGACGGAGCATCTGATGTTGAATTAGGATTTCCACTATCTTATAAAACTATAGAAAACTCGGGCGATATTGTTTTTAATTTTAATTTGTTAAATGACACATTTCAGTATCAAGATGAAACTGATTTATATACACACGAAATTAAATCGGGTTATCTTAAAAAGTATAGTACTTTAACTAATTCAATATATGTAAATGGATTTAGTAGTACTCCTACAATAAGTAAACAGTGGGTAATTAAGCAATATTCTGCTACTAATATATTATTAAATAATTTTGAAATAGATGTTTATAATAATGCAGGGTCATTAAATGATTTAACAGTTGTAGTTTATTTGAATAACACTATTCAAGTACGTCTACAAGATTACGAAATTGATCGTATTAATAATCGTGCATTTATTAGATTCTACAATGATTTAACGGTTAATGATGTAGTAAAGATTAAAACAGTATCAAAGACTGCTAAAAACTCAAATGGTTATTATGAATTTCCGTATAACTTAGAACGTAATCCGCTTAACGAGGACGTAAGTGAATTTACTTTAGGTGAAGTTATTGATCACGTAGAAAGTATGATTGAAGATCTAGGTTCATTTACTGGAGCATATCCAGGCTATAGCAACCTAAGAGATCTAGGCGAATTAGACCAGTACGGAAAAAGATTTGTTAAACATAGTGGACCGATTAACTTACCGTTATATCATATAACAAATAAAGATTACAATATAATTAAAGCATTGCGATATTCTAAAACAGAATATTCTAGATTTAAAAGAATATTCTTAGAAAAAGCAGAAACATTAGGGTTTGACGGCGAAACAAAACAACACGTTGATAAGATTCTAAAAGAAATTACAAAAGATAAATTAAAATCGCAACCGTTTTACTTTTCTGATATGTTGGCGTTTGGGCCGTCTAACAGAATTGAATATACAGTTTTAGATACAAGAACAACATCTTATGCGCTAACAACTGCATTTTCGCTTGCAGAATTGTCTGCTAAAAATGTTGCTGTGTATTTAAATGGCAACCAATTAACTTTTGACAAAGATTATAATTTTAATAATGATGGATTTGTTGAAATTAATGCTGGACAGCGCATAGATGACTTAATTGAAATATATGAATACGAAAGCACAGACGGAAGCTATGTCGCTCCGACTCCTACTAAGTTAGGATTATTCCCCAAGTATGTGCCTGAGTTAACAATTGACGATACATATCAGACATCAGAGCCGGCTGGTACTGGACCATTTAAAATTTATGGCGAAGTAGCTCAGGGATATACCAATGTAGGAATTAGAGGGTGGTTCTATCCTGTTTATACAACTAAAGCAGCAGCAAATCAAGCGGACTTAGATGCAGGAGGCACTGGTACATCTTATTCACAGCAATATGTTGGATTATCTAGAATACTATATATGCCAACAACTGGAGCAAATTATGGAGTATCTGACAATATTGAAATAGATGCATATCCTGTCGGCATTGCATTTATTAAAGGACATGACGGTAGTTATGTTAGAGCTTATTTAGACTATAGAGACGAGCTGTTACTTGACTTAGAGAAACGTATTTTTAATAACATCAAAGTACAATACTCATCAGACAGGTTGGATATTAATGAGTTTGTCGGAGGAGACTTTAGATCGGGCGAATTCACTAAGACAGAAATTGATAATAGTTTAATCGGCGATTTTACACAATGGTTGCGTTTAGTAGATAATGATTATACTGATAATTATTTCTATGATCGTAACAACGATTTTACCTTCAACTATTCTAATATGAATACTCCTGCTGGACAGCCGTTACCAGGTTTTTGGAGAGGTGTATACATTAGAGCATTTGATACTGATCGTCCGCATAGCCATCCGTGGGAAATGCTTGGGTTTAGTATCAAGCCGAGTTGGTGGGAAGCAGCATATGGTCCAGCACCGTATACTAGTGATAATTTGATTCTTTGGAAAGATTTAGAAGCAGGTAAAATCGCAGAACCAAACAAACAAGCAATTTACAAACCTAATTATGCTCGTCCAGGGTTAACAAGTAATATTCCTGTAGACAGCCAAGGTCGATTAAGATCACCAATTGGATCAAGTTATGCAAAAAACTTTAACTTGAGATATACGACACAAAACTTTAAATTTGGTGATCATGCTCCTGTAGAAACAGCATGGCGTCGTAGTTCTGAATATCCTTTTGCAGTGTTGACTGCCTTTTTGTTAAACAATCCTGCAAAAGTTATGGGCTTAGGATTTGATGTTTCAAGAACTGTCCGCAACTTAGCAGGGCAATGGGTGTATAGTGAGACAAATCGACCTATTACATTAGCTGATCTAAAGTTACCAAATACATATAATGCAGATACTCGTGTACTTACTGCTGGGCTAGTAAACTATGTTTATAATCTTGTAGCTAGCGATATATTAAATGTTTATAATGATTATAAAACTGATCTAGTATCAATAAAAAATCAGCTTGGATTTAAGGTTGCTGGATTTACTGATAAAAAGAAATTCAATTTAATTTTAGATAGCAGGTCACCGACACAGAGTCAAGGTCGTAGTGGAATATTTGTACCACAAGAAAACTATGATATATTCTTAAACACTAGTAGTCCAATTGATCTTGTAATTTATAGCGGAGTTGCAATCGAAAAGACTGCTGCTGGATATATTATTAGAGGGTATAATCAAGATAATCCGTTTTTTGAATATTATCCTGTGCAGTCTGCATCTAAAAAAATTAATGTTACTATTGGTGGTATTTCGGAAACTGCTACACCTTGGAGAGAATCAAAATCTTATACAGAAGGACAGATAGTAGAATACGATAATAAGTTCTATAGAGTAACAGCGGCGTTTGTTAGCGGAACATCATTTAGTGCTGAGAACCTTGCAATTCTAGCAGCATTGCCTATTATAGGCGGTAAGACAGCAGAGTTTTATAGAAACTTTGATACTTCTTCAACGTTGCGCATTTCATACGGTACTAAGTTATCATCTAGTCAAGAAGTAATTAACTTCTTGCTAGGATACAGTGCAAGACAACAGGACATTGGATTTATACTAGATAATGTCCCTGACGCCGGCGGAATTGTTGACAACTGGGATCAAGCAGCTAGAGAATTCCTATTCTGGACTACACAAGGATGGGCTAGCGGTACAGTTATCACTCTAAGTCCGGGAGCAAGAAAGCTCCAGTTTCGACGTGAATACGCAATGGTCGATGACTTAACTGATAAGTTCTATCCTTACAGTATATTAAAATCAGACGGTCAACCATTATCTACAGAATTTAACAGTTTGTTAAGAGAACAGAATAGTTTTGGTATTGAAACTGTTGGAACAGATGACGGGCTATACCATATTGCGTTTCCTTTAGTACAAAAGGAACATGTAGTATTAATTGATAACAAAACCGTTTTTAATGACGTTATCTATCAACCAAGCACAGGTTATAGACAAGAAAGAATTAAAGTTAGTGGATATAGAATTGACAATTGGGACGGTAGTTTAAATATTCCAGGATTTGTATTTGATGATGCAAGATATTCTAATTGGGAACAATGGCAAGATTATGCAATTGGCAGCCTAGTGAAATATAAGCAGTATTATTATGTTGCAATTGAGAATATCCCAGGCGCTGCTGACTTTAATGTTAACAATTGGTCTAGATTAAACGAAAAGCCTGTACCTGAATTAATTACTAACTTTGATTATAGAATTAATCAATTTACTGATTTTTATGATCTAGATTCCGACGGGTTTGATAGTGAGCAACAGAAAATTGCGCAACATTTAATTGGTTACCAAAAACGCAATTATTTAGAAAATATTATACCCGACGAAGTAAGTCAATTTAAATTCTACAGAGGGTTTATTGCAGATAAAGGTACAATGAATGCACTTACTAAATTGTTTAATGCATTAGGTGATGCAAATATTGATAATTTAGAATTTTATGAAGAATGGGCAATTCAGCTAGGTCGCTATGGTGCCGTTGACGGAACTCAGCAGGTAGAATTTAATCTAAAACAAGATAAGATGCAAGAGTCGCCTCAGGCAATCGAACTAGTAAGCTCATTGCCTGAAACTAACTTTGATAAAATTTATAGAATTTTACCACATCAAGTTTATGATAAGCCTGCAGATTATACTCATGCACCGTTTCCTACTACTGTTGTTACTAATGAATATATTAAGTCTACAGGTTATGTTAACGAAGAAGACGTAGACTTTATTACACGTGATGTTTTAGATTTAAGCACAGCAGATGTTAATCAAATTAATTTAGGCGATTACATCTGGGTGTCAACTACTTCAAACGATAGTTGGACAGTATATCAGTTAGTTACTGCTGATGTTAATGTAGTATCAGCATCTGTGTTACGTAATCAATATGCTGCAAACGGAGCAGCATTGGTTGAATTTACTCTCGACAAATGGGCAGATTCTGTCTTAGAAGTTAATGAAATAGTAGGCATTAAGGGTGCAACTAAATTTAAATCAACAGGTTTATATCAAATTGATAGCATAAATCTAAATAGGATTAAAGTTAAAGCCGGTGTGCAAAATAGCATTTTAGACTTTGATACCCAAAACTTTACATTAGTAAAATTAAGAGAAGTGCGAATTGACAGCCTGGCTGATTTAAATGACACTATTCAACAAACTTTATATTCTAATCAAAAAATATGGGTTGATAATTACGCAGGCGACTGGAAAGTATTAGAAAACTCACCAGTATATGAAAATAGACAGACAGTAGACAATCCTTCATTGTACGATAGTACACTTCAAGAATTTAGTAAGTCATTAGCTGTTACAGCAGACAATAATAATGTATTTGTATCTGCTCCTGGAGCAGGTAACGGAACAGTTTCATATTTTAGAAGAACTAAAGAAACTTTTAATTTACAGCTTGATCAGGAAATAAGTTTAGATAATCAGTTTAAAGACGAATGGACACCTGACACTAATTACATAATTGGTTCTAAGGTAATATATAAGACTGGTGCTATAACAAAATATTACACTTCAACAATTAATCACACAAGTGGATCAGTTTTTAATATTGCCAATTGGAACGAATCTCAAAATCCAAGTATATATCTAGATTCATATAATTCTAAATTTGGAGAAAGTATTGACGTTTCCCCTGATGGCGAATACTTAGTAGTAGGCATACCCCAAGCAAGTAATGTATTAACTAGATATCAAGGCCAATTTGATCCGGATACAACTTATACTAAAAATCAAATAGTAAAATATAGAGAAAGTTTCTGGAAAGCAAACAGAGAAATTATTCCACAGATTTCATCACAGCCATTCAGTACGTTTGATACATATGTTAATATTGCAAATAGTGCAGATGCTGACAGTACTTCGATTAAGTTGTTAGTAGCAGGTGATCCAGAGTTAGCTGACAACACTGTAGACCATATGTTAATACGTGCTCCTAAAGATATGTATTTAGGTACAAAAGCAGGTGATACTATTAATTTATTCTGGAATAATCGTAGTTATACATATCCTACTCTAGAAGATTACTTGCCGTTTGACGGTGACATTGCTGAACTTACCACAGCATTTTTATCACAAAGTCATACTATTGTAGAAAAAATTGACCATATTTTAAATATTGAAACTTTTGTAACATTGCCACAAGTAGGCGATAATATTACAACGGATACAGGCAGTGCAACAGTGGTTTATGTTAGTACTCGCAGAGATAGTGCAGTAATTTACGTAAAAGATTCTGCAGGTATTTTTGATATCACTGGTGAATTATACATTGACGAATTAGACTTTGTAGGATTTTACTCAGAAGAGGCAACATATAATACAGTACCTGATGCACTAGGCGGTTTTTGGTTAATTAATACTGGATTTAGTTATGATAATAATGGTAGATATTATGATACCGGTCGAGGCTTAGTCTATTCAGATGTTAAATTGCAATCTTCTACAAGAGAGTTAAACGAATATTATAATATTCAAGCTACTGTTTCGTCTATTGGACCTTACGTTAATACCGTAAACCAAGCAAGTTTCTTAACTCAACTTTCATACAACGGCGATCCAGGCGGCGTAGAAGCACCGCAACCTAGTAATTTATGGGTAGCTCGCGCAGGCAAGTTGTTTACAGATTCTAAAATTGATATCGGTGGAACAACAGAGTTTAGATTATATGATCTAGATAACAGAGTTATTGATGTTGCTTCTTCGGGTCTTAGCTATGACGTTTTAAATAAATCACACACAGTTGTTGATTTATGGGACGGTTATATAGACTTTGAATACACACGCTTTGACTTTTCTGGAAACGTGTTCGAGCCTATAATTGGTGACATATTACAAGATGTACAGACACCACGCGACGGCCAAGGCGGCTTAGCAATTACTAGTACATCGACTAGTACGGCTGAAGTAGTATTTTATCAAAGAAACTTTAACTCAGTAAGAGTTTATGTTAAAGTAACATCTGGTACCTGGACTAAGTTAAACAATATAGGTCGAGTAGAAGTTAGAAGATTAGCAAACACAGTAGCACGTGGCACATCAGATGTTGATCGTGTTATTGGAACAATTAATGACTTCAATAACGATGTTGTAGTAGGTAATACGATAGTAGGAAAATTAGTTGTATTTGCTGCCGACTCTGACTTTGATGTTCTTGGTAAGTGGGACGAAATTCCTGCAATCATTGATGAAGAATACTGGTTCTTCAACGAAAGTATCGAATCTGGGGTTGCAA
>Ga0255775_1001137_pt1 | contig 25324 bp, 14 predicted proteins | sample 011ome_26_FD_179973 | JGI IMG/M metagenome (GOLD analysis project Ga0255775, IMG submission 179973) | Coastal salt marsh microbial communities from the Groves Creek Marsh, Skidaway Island, Georgia - 011511BT metaG (version 2) | ecosystem: Environmental > Aquatic > Marine > Intertidal zone > Salt...
TTTAGGGTTTAGTCTGTAATTTTTTAGGGTTGGCTGCCAGCAATTTTTTAATTGGTCGCCATTTTTATCATCGCAAGGAGGGTCACATTACGTGAGAAAGAAAGAGACGCGGAAAAGAGCGCGCGCGCTCTCGTTGTTGTTATCATCGCATCTTTAAAAGAAGAAGGAAAAAGAAGAGGATTTGAGGAACGCGACGACGAGAACATTTTCGCATTTATTTACTATATATATAGAGAGAGAGAAAGGGAGAGAGATTTACACAACACACGATGAGCAGCAGCAGACGAAAATCACGTCCCCCGAAGCGAGTGCATTTTGAACTCGCCGAAATCGCCGCGCAACACATCATCAGGGAAAGAGAACAGGAATTAAAAAGGAGGAGAGAGGAGCAGAAATCGTTGATGTCGGTGACATCGTTTAACGACGCCGTCGTCGCGGCTGTTGCTAAAGGGTGGGACGCCGCCGCCGAAGTCGAAACCGTCGAGGATGATTTGAGGAAAAAGGCAAAGGTGGTAAAGGTGAGGCTTTTGGAAGGAGGAGGAACCGCGAAGGGGGAGGAGGAGGAAGAAGAGAAGGAGGATTCTTCGGACCGATTTTGCGCGTTCGTGGAAGGAGGGAAGTGCACGACGGCGTTGCTCGAGAGAGCGGGGAAAGGAGGAGGGATGAAAGATGAGAACAAACGTTTGTGCAAGTTTCCGAAAGATTTTCTTCGATTGAGAGAGGAAGAGGACGAGGCGAACGAGGAGATAACGGAGGAAGAGAGACGGGTGTCAATGAAGGCGTACGCGAGGAAACGATGCTGCAAGAGCTGTTATAACGCGTTGTATCGGTCGATGCGGAAGGAGTTGCAAATGGGGAGTAATAAGGATGAGATGTTGTTGGACAATCCTAGCGATGAAATAGTAATAGCACAACAACAACAACGGAAGCCGAGCGTGAAGGATAAAGTGTTTGCGCCGACGAGGACGTATTTTTGCTCGCGGTGCAATTTGGAGTGCTCGAGCCGGTATCACTTGAGAACGCACGAACGAACGCACACGGGGGACCGACCGTACGGGTGCAACGTGTGCGGGAGGAGATTCAATCGACCGTACGAGTGGAAAGTGCACGTGTTGAAGCACGCGACGAACGGGCGTCACAAGGAAGTCGCGCGAGCGTTCGAACAGAACCTCGAGTTAGGCATGGAAAAAGTAAACGGAGATCCCGGGGTTCAATCGTTGAGACCCCCGCTCCCGCAACGATACTTCGACATCGATAAACCACCACCGAAAGATGACGCCAACAGACCGTTTCAGTGTGCGATCTGTTTCAAAGCCTTCGCGACTAATTTCATCCTAACCGCGCATTTAAAGACGCACTTGAACGCGCGACACGTTTGCGACATGTGCGACGCGTCGTACACGAGAAAGTTCAAGCTGCAAGCGCATCGCGAGAAAGTCCACGGCGTCTCCTCGCACGAAGAGAGTGATCGAAATACAGACGGAGAAAAAGAAAGTGAAAGTGATTCTCAATCGTAAAAGTTTCCAAGTATGCGTAGTCTTCTTAGTCGCGTTTAATTCGAATCATACTACCTCATTTTGAACGTGACATTTTCCGCATCCAGAGAGAGGGGCATTCGTCGCCTTGCTTTTCCTCACAACAAAATGTCACCATCACCTCTCTCGTCGAACCTTCATCTTCTCCGCGTCGCTTCGTCCTCGCTCGCATCATCTTCTCGCCGTCGTCGTCGTAAAAGTCGTCTTACTTTCGACGGAAGTAAAGTAAAGAGCAGCAATAAAGAAGAAGACGACATCATAAACGACGACATCCTCGACGCGTACAAAATCCCATCCACGACAGTCGTAACGCTTCCCGGGAACGACGAAATCGAGATACGCTTACTCGACCCGTACACCATCGCCATCACCCCGTACGAGAACAGAGAGGAAGGCTTATCTCGATTACTGATGTACATCGAAGGTGAGAACGAATCTAAGGAGCGTTACCCGCCGACGCAACCGCTGACGATGCGATACGCGTTGGATTCGGATGGAGAGATTTTAGGCAAGACGATGGAACTGTACCTCGGGCCTCGCGTGAACCCGGAAACCAACCCGGCGGCGAAAACGACCGAGAACACAAAAACAATCTCTGCGAAAGTTGCCGGTGGTGAGTTAATCGCGGTGATGCCTTTAGTCGGGATGGCAACGGAAGATGCGGTGCGAAGATGTCGAGATATCATCGCCGAGGAAGTCGAAAAGACGAAAGCGTTCGAGCTCGACGGCGCCGGGTTTCGAGTGAGCACGTTCGGACCGATGTATTCCTTGAGACCGAGAGATAACGAAGTGAGCGTGAAAGTCACGCCGAAGACAAAGGAGTCGTCGAAATAGCGAGAACGTATATTTAATGCTCGTTTAATACTAAAAAGCGCCTAGTGGTAGAGTAGATGTCTCGTTTGCGCTCTCGTTTCTCTTTCTCTTTGCTCTCGTCGTAAGAGTCTCAAACGTGTCCAAAATTGCCTCACATTTCCCCAAACGAATTAAGAAATACCACGCTGATACTGCATCAAAACAGACTCGAAGACACGCGCTCTCGCGAGAAGAACGCCAGTTAAAGCTCTCGCTTTCCTTTTTCTCGAGTTGAAGCGCCGTAAACGAGAGAGATTACGCAGAAAAAGAACCAATTCAGGCCGCCAAATTGGAAACGAACGCAAAGACGAAACATGTTACTCTGCGCACTCTCCGGCTCTGAAATCACGAAACCGTGCGTCTCCCCATCGGGACACATCTTTGAACGCACTTTAATCGAAAAATACGTCAAAGAAACCGGAGAGAATCCAATCACCAAGCAACCTTTATCCGTGGAGGATTTGATTCCGATCGAGACTGATTTTGCCTCAAACGGCAGCGCAATCGCAATCAAACCGAGAGCGACGGCGCACGCGAGCATTCCGGGTTTACTGCAAACATTTCACGACGAATACGACGCGTTGATGTTAGAGTTGTTTGAAACCAGGAAACGGTTAGGGGAGTCGGAACGGGAGCTAGCGTCGATGGCGTATCAAGTGGACGCGGCGAATAGGACGGTGGCGAGGTTGGTGAAGGAGAGAGACGAGGCGAGGGCGATGATTGGTGGTGGTGGTGAGGCGAACGGGACGACGACGGTTCAGACGACGACGACGGGAAAGAAGAGAGAAGGAGGCGGCGACGCGGACGCGTTTGCGAAAAAAGCGAAGAATGCCATTCCGCGATCGATTTTGGACGCGATCGAGTCGACCAATAAAGAGTTGATGGCGGAGAGGAAAAAGAAGAAAACGCACGAGTCGTTGAAAACCAAAGAAGAGATTGGGAAGTTTAAGTTGCAAGACCCGGTGCCGGGGCATAAAGTGAATACGGCGATACATAACGTAGACGTGCTTCACGAGAAAAGCCTAATCGTGACGGCTGGCGCAGACGGAACGGCGGCTTTCTTCGACGCGGGCTTACAAAAATCGAGTTCGATAGCGACGGGTCACAAGAAGTGTTTAGACGCGAAGTTTTTGGTAGGAGCGGACAAAAGTGGTGGCATAGTTGCCACTTGTGGTGCTGATAACACCGTGAAAGTGTGGAAGGCAGGAAAGAACATCTCCACGTACGATGAACACACGCAAGATGTCGTTTCCGTCGCCTCGCACGTCGCCGGCGCCTTCTTCGTCTCCGCCTCCGCCGACGCCAGTTGGCACTTCCACGACGTCGAATCCGCCTCGACTGTATACCAAGCCACCAACGACGATCCGAAAGACAAATACACTTCCATTAACATTCACCCGGACGGCATGTTTCTCGCCGCTTTGACGCAATCCGGCGCGGTACAACTCTGGGACGCCAGATCGTGCGCTTTACAACAAACCTTTTCCAACGGCGGTAAAAACGCTGCCAAATCGTGCTCGTTTAGCGAGAACGGCTACTTCTTCGCCGTCTCTGGCGACGAAGGGTGTAAGATATGGGATTTGCGTAAGAACACGGTCGCGCACGATTTCGGGAAAGAAAAATGTGAAGGCGTCGCGTTCGACAAGAGCGGCAAATACGTCGCCTATTGCGCCGGGAAAACCGCCAAAGTGTACAACGTCAAAGGCGAGTGGGACATCGTCCAAACCTTCGAGAGTAAGAGTAAAAAAGGAAATCTTTGCGTGCAGTTTTTGAAAGACGCCGGTGGTGTCGTTGTCGGTGGTGGTGATCACAATCTTCGCGTCTTTCAATAATACTATTATTATTCGCAAAAATCTCAGAGAGAAAAAAGCAGTTCAATCAAAATCACATCTGTCTACTAGAAAAGTAATTTATAAGTATGTTATTATACAAACATTCACCGTGTTACAACATTTCTGACTAAAACGCGTTTAAACACGGTTCGTGGTGACTATCGCTTTTTGCTAATCGTTCTGTTTTTCTAGAGTAGTTCTATCATCATCTCTGCGTCGTCTCTCTTTCATCAATCTTTTTCCCTCCTTTGTTCTTCAGCATTTTCCAATTTTGTGTTTTTCCCGTAATTGGACACGTAATACTCCGCCCCGTACATTCCACACGCCATCACCACCATCACTGCGGTGAACTTGTCGTACTTACGCAAGAAGCTTTGCGCCTGAGGCGTTCGGCTCGGAGGTGGTGGCATCGTTTTGTTGTTCTTGTCGTTGTTTGAATTCTTTTTTTTTTTGTGGAGTTATTCATTGACTCCTCCTCTTTTTCCTCGATTGGGCTCGAGCCACTGCGGAGACTCCGTATTGTTGTCGAGCATTAAGCGCTGCCTTTTTGGGTCCCCCCCGCTGTATTGCAAATTGTTCGGTTGTTGCTGCATCATCGTCATCATCTGTGACGCTGGACGAGGACCATTATTCGTATTCGACGCCGGCGTCGCTTTGAACTCGTACGGGTCCCCGCTGTTGAGGTTGTTTCCTTGCGTCTCCTGTTGCCGTTGCGTTTGCGTGTACGGGTTCTCCTCGTTGTTGTGGAAGTGAAAAACCGCCTGTTCGATTTTTGAGACTAAATCGTATGCAAACTTATTGAGCATGTTTTTGTTCGCGAGATCGGCGACTTCGCCTTCGCGGAACTCGTTCATTTCATCGATGGTCGTCGGTCGGCTGCCGGCGAGTTTGCGGAGCAAGGCGTTTTTTATGATACCTTGCGGATTTTTTTTTGTGCCCTGTCTGTTGGCGATGTCGGTGGCTTGGATATCTCTCCACACCGTGAGCGCCTGGAAGACGCACTCGTACAATCTTTCTTCCTCGTCTTCCTCGTCGTCGTCTTCGATCGACTCGTCGATTTCGTACTGGACGTTGTCGTCGTTGTTCACTATTTCCTCCTCATCGTCTTCGACGACGATGCCTTCCCGTTCTTCTTTTTGTTTCCTCATCAAAATTGCAAAGGCGTTGTCGAGTTGACCGTCGATTTCTTGCGTGCCGTTCGGTTGTTGGCTCGGCAGCGTGAGATCCACGTTGTCGTGTTGTTGTTGCTGTTGTTGTTGAGTAGCTTTTGGCGTTCTTGTCTTCGTCGACGTCTTCTTCTTTCTCGCAGTAGTAGCAGCGGCGGTTCCCGAAGCTTTCGCGGCGGTTGTTTTCTTCTTCGGCGGCGCTCTCGTCTTCGGCGCCGTAGTCGGTGCCGTTTTCTTCTTTCCTTTGCTCGTATCTTTCGGAAGGTTCTCAAACTCTAACTCCACTTTGTGTTGTTTCTGTTTCAACGCTTGAATCTTACCGGGTTCTCCCGGACGAATGCACGTGGAAACCATGGCGTATTGCCTTTTCTCGTCTGGCGGGAGGCGTGTCGTCTCTTCACACAAATAACCCTGGTTCACCAAGTATCTCGCCAGTCGATCGGATTCGGATTTTGTCAGCTGATTACCAGTGTTAAACCCAGGCAAACGATCGTAGTATCTCTGCGTGACTGTTTTCGCTCTGGAGCCGCGAAAGACATCGATCAATAAGCCCATGGGTATGCCTTGTTCGGAGGTATCTTTACAGATGGAGATCAAACTGAGCGCGTATTTAGACATGTCTCGCTTTATGAAGCAGTTCCAACCGTAGTTCTTCCTTAACTGACAGCAATCGCACATGCCTTTACATCTGCTGCGATCGAAGTTTTCGTTAAAATGCCGCAAAAGTTGCGTCCTTCGGCAATCCGCGGTATTTTCGCAATACGTGCACATCGTCACCAACGATTCAAGCTTGTTCATTTTCACTTCGTGCGGCGCGTTGTCTTTCTCAGCGGAGTCGATGAGCATCGATCGCGCTTTTGTGACGTCCCCCCACGAATAGAAGAGCACACAAAGCGCTTTCTCGCCGTCTCTCCCCGCTCGCCCAGATTCCTGGTGATACGCCTCGAGCGATTTTGGCATCGAGTGATGGAAGACGTATCGGACATCTGGTTTATTAATCCCCATGCCGAACGCAATGGTCGCGCAGATAATGTTGCACGTATCATTCGTCCACGCTTCCTGGTGCGCTTTACGTACTTTGTCGTCTAAACCGGCGTGATACGGCAAAGCTTTAATCCCATGACGAAACCTCGAGTCTTGGTTATTTTTCAAGCACAAAGCGTTTGCCATCTTCTCACAATCGTTCTTCGAAAAGCAATACACGATGCCGCACTCGACGCGACCACGCCGGTCAACAAATCCGCGATCGTGAATTAAACTTAATATCTCTTCCACGTTTTGCTTTTCCTTCTTTTTCGGAATCACTTCGTACGTGATGTTGGTTCGATTAAACGTCGTGAAGAAACGCACGCAATTCGCCAAACCGAGTTGGCGCACGATGTCGTCTTGCACGCGAACGGTCGCCGTCGCGGTGAGCGCCATGACGGGAATATCCGGGAACTGATGCTTCAGCACTCGCAACTCTTTATAATCTTTTCGAAAATCGTGGCCCCAACTCGAGATGCAATGCGCTTCATCAATGACGAATCTTTGTAATCTACCTTTTCTGTGCAACGATTTCATCAAATTGATTAACTTGTTACTCATTGAGAGTTTCTCGGGAGTCACGTAAAGCAATTTAATTTTAGGTTCCGGACCGTATAAATCGTTGTACACTTCTGCATCGTTCTTCGCATTGTACGCGCCAAGCAAACACGCCTTAATATCCAATTGCCCCAGATTCGACAGCTGATCTTGGATGAGCGAAATCAAAGGACAGACTACTATGGTTACGCCGTCGCGCACAATCGCCGGGAGCTGATAACACAAACTTTTACCGCCCCCAGTTGGCATTAAAACCAGAGTATCTTTACCAGCCATGGTCGCATTAATGGCTTGAAGCTGCAGTCCTCGGTAATCTTGCGCGCCGAAGTTGTTTCGCAACGCGTAATAGCAATCTTTCGTCCACGAAAAGTTCTTCTGATTCCACTTGCCGCCGTCCGCCTCGGTCATTTGACACTGCACCGCCGGGATAACTTCATGACCGCCGTTCGCGCCGAGACCAAGTTTCGGTAAATTTTCCATATCGACGATATCATCGCCGTTATCGTCGTCCCATTCCGCTTGAAAGTCACCGCCGTTGTTGTTGTTGTTGTTGTTTTGATAATAAAACTCATCGTTGTTGAAATTGTTGTTATTGCCGTTCATTTGAAAGTCGTTGTTGAAGTTGTTGCTTTGAATGTTGTTATGCTGAAAGTTATTGATGTTGTTATGAATGTCAAAACTCGTGTTCTGTTGAAAGGAGTTGTTGTTGTTGTTGTTGTTGTCCATGATGTTATTATTATTATTCATTGGCGCGATACTCGGCGCGGCGTTCGGTACGCCGCTACCAATACTGCCGTTATTCAAAAACGCTTGTATCGTTTCCGCTTCTTTCCGTTTCTTTTCTAAGTTTTTCCTTTCGATATTTTTCATCATGTACTCGTCGTCGTCCAGTCTTTGGATGATTGAGCTCAAAATCGGCTGAAGCGCGCGGAAATGAAGTGAGATCTTATCGCATTCGCGCAACGCGCAACCGTGTTCGCACACCCACTCTAAACCACTTCCGTCCAAGGCTATGGGCAAACAATATGCGTCTTTCATGTTGTCAGCCCTCGGTGGGACGACGGGAAAACTTTCGATGTGTTGCGGATGCTGCGGTCGTTGCGGTTGAGCCGGAGCAACCACATGTTTCCTCGTCTCCAAAGCCTCGATATCCACGAGCTGGAACATCTCGTCGTCCTCGTCGTCGTCGTCGTCGAACCCAATAATGGTATTATTCCCGGGGTTGTTGTTGATGTTCGTCGCGGCGTGATTTTGCTGCTGCTGTTGCTGCTGCCGTTGCTCCTCCTGCTCGTGTTGTTGTTCTTGTTGCGCTCTCATCACCATCTCCTCCTTCTCTTTCCGCGCTCTCGCCTTGTCCTCTTTTTCTCTCTGTTCTCTCTGTTGCTTAATCGACACCAACCCATTACCAGCTTCGCAAAAGCTGCCGCTGCGTGTGTGCGACATCTCCTTCTCTCTCGACATTTCCCGCGACTTTAACAGCGCAAACCCCGCGCTAAATTTAGACGTCGTCGTTTTCGAGCCTCCTCTCCCGGCGTTTGGCACGAACGAGAATAATTCGAAATTCGTTCCACCAGGAGGGGTCGCATCGACATCATTTTCATCTTTGTTCTTCTTCTTCTTCTTCGTCGCGAGAAAAGCCGCGAGTTCGTTTTGATGCGGCTCGGAATACACGAAACAACTCTTCTCCTCCGTCGCTTCGCCTCTTCTCGTCTCCCCTCCGTCCGATTTTGTTTTCGTCGTAAAAGCTGGTCGTCTCGGTACGGGTGCCATTTTTATGCGAAAGAGAATCTCTCTTTGCCGTCGTCGTCTTTAAAGTGTTGTGTTTTTTAAAAAGTGAAGGTGCCCAGAAAAGAGAAAGAAGAGAAAAAAGAAAAAAAACGGACATTTTTCAGAATCAGAAAAAAAAATATCTCTCACTTTTCCCAATCGCATTGCTCTCTCTCTCTCTCTCTCTTTCTCTGATTATAAGAAGACGTCGTTGAAAAGAAGAGCTCTTGAGGAGAGGGGAAGAAGAACGAATATAAGAAGTCTTTTTCCTCGAGTAAAATGGAAGAAGCGGAGGCGCGCCGGGCGGTGAGGAAAGCCTTGAGCGAGGCGCGCGCGAATTCGCTTTTTTCTTCCTTTTTGTCTTCTTCGAGTGTTCGAGGGTGTCAAAAAAAAAGTGAACAAACGCTCGCGTTCGCGAAGCTCACGGACACGCTCGGCGAGTGTCTCGAAAAGATGAAAGAAAAAGACGTGCTGTCGCTACCGATTTTGGATTTGGAGAAGAAAACGACCAAGGATTCGTTCCACGGGTTCGTCTCGGTGGAGAGTTGTTTGAGGGTGTTTTTGGAAAACATGGCGGTGTTTCTCGTGGGACGGAAACAGGAACCTTTTTGTGTCACCTCGCACGAAAGTTCAAGCGCGAATCCGAGAGTTATGCCTCCGATGATTGAAGAGTTGGGATTGCAACCAGGAGACGTGTCGAGATTCGGGTGTCAATACAGCGGGGACGTTCCGGCGAAAAAAACGAGAGAGGACGAGGAAGATCCCATCGCGAGCGCGTTTCACGCGACGGTGCAAAGCGTGCTCGATCGCCTGACGGCGAATCCGAGATCGAGAATCGTGGTGAGAGATTCGGAAACCCTTTTATCGATTTTGAAGGAAAAGATCGCGAAGATTCCAAGAGCGCACAGGTGTCTCGTCGAGCGTTTAGATGGGACGAGTCACGCGAAACACGACGTGTTGAGTTGCACGGATATTGTGAAATATCTAAACGAGAACGTTGAAGTTCAAGCCGCTTTGGCCAACGTTTGTTTGGCCGATGTGCCGTACTTGTTTAGGAAAGGTTTCACGGTGTTGAAAAGCGGAGAGAAGATCTACAGAGACGAGACGTTGTTCGTGACAAATAACGATGCGCTTCGACAGCAATCTGCTCTCGATTTCTTCCCGGATATCGTCGGCGAAAAAGTCTCGGTGTGTTTCGTCACCACGGTACCGTCGAGTTTCGTCACGCCTCGTCCGAGAGATTTCACGGTACACGTGCGAGGTGATATAACCTCCTCTGATCTCAGAGGAATGAACATTGAGAACCTATCGATGTTGAAATCGGATCCGCTTTCGTTTGCGGCGACCATGCGAAGACGCCATCATCGCGATCAAACGAAAGCGGATATCGGTGTTTTCCAAAGCGTAGATCCAAAAAACACGTCTTTAAAAGACGTCATGGTACTTTTCGCCAACGGGTGTCGAAGAGTGTACGTCGTCAACGGCGATTTAACTGGATCGTCTGGAGTTCTCGACGCGAGAAACTTTCTCGTCGGTTTGACCTTACAAGACGAGGACATCGAGTGCGTCGTCAGCGAAGGCTCGCAATAATGAATACTCTCTTTTCCTCTTCCTCAGACGCGCGCGCGGGTGGTGTTTTACTAAAAATATATATACTCTTCTCGAATCATTTACAAAACAATTTATTACTGTTGCTAAAATATTAAGGGGTGACACTTACGCACGTTTTTCCAACGAACGTCTTCGTTATTACGCGCTCGCCATTTGCTCGCTCGCCGTATCAAACATTTTCTCCAACTCGTCCATTTTCTCCACCGCGCCGGGTTTGGGCGTTAACGTCTTCAACTGATTAAAAAAACGAGTCGACGGTTTCCCCAAGTGCAACGCGCACACCGCCAAGTTATGCAACGTGTCCGGGTCTTTACTATCTTTCTGTAACGCCTCCAACAACTCCTTCTCGGCATCTTCGAACCTTCCCATGGCCATGGCGCACGTCGCCGCGCCGTTGAACAACTTCACCGTCCACGTGTACTTATCGCCCAACTCTTGATACACGTACATCGCGTCTTGAACCTTCGACCCACCGAGTGCGACATTCACCCACGCCGTCGCCAACTGCGTCAAAGTCGCGTCGTCGTCGTTCGCCACCATCTTCGCCAAAGTCTTCTCCGCCGCGTCCACTCTGTCCATCGATATCAACAGGTTCACCATAAACGCCGACAACTCTAAACTCAACGACGTCGCGCAACATCGCATGGCTTCCACCATTTCGCCTTCCTTCGCGAAAACAGTCGCCGCCATGAGTTGTACCGTCGCGTTCTGCGCGATCGCTGGATCTTCTAACATCTCCTTCATCTTTTGTGAGATTGTTTCCCGATCGAGAGGATCCGCGAGGTATCTGGCGAGTTCTTTCACCGCTTGCAATTGCGACGGGGAATCGTCCGGGATTTCGTCCAGAACCAACTGTTATTTTATGTTATAGTATACACATGAATCGTCAAAGACGCGCACAAAGCAAAGGCATCGTTTCGTCGTCGTTTGAGTCACCGAGAGAGAGAGAGTGAGAGCGTGAGAGAAGTTACTAACGCGAGAGACAAAACCGAGAGGGAGATCTCTTCCCGCACTCGTCCAATTCTTTCAAACACCGCGCGCGAATGAATGCGCGTCTAAAGTCGTCGTGTTCAAACCGTCGCAACCGCTTTTCGCGAGAACACGAACTCTAGACGAGACGTGCGCTCTTTCGCATCATCTCTCTCTTATGTTCGAAAGACGCGCATCACGAAGAGACACAAAGAAACAAAGAGAGAGCATCTTCAAAAACGTACCTGGTAGGACCCCAAGGCGATGTACGATCGATAGACGTAACAATCCTTCTCGATCGCGTCCGAGGAGGATAAAGAGGTGGTTCCGGCGGTGGAATCTACGTCCGCGGCTTCGTTTATCGCGACTTGGTACGCGCCCAAGTGAAAGGCGTTTTGAATTGGGAAGAGGGAACCCATTCGTAAGAGGTGTATTATGCGTTTGCGCGTGTGTTTTGCGAGTGGAAATTCTGAAGGAAACTCCATTTACAAATCGAGTCTCAAGAGTGATGCGTTGCTCGCGGGTTTTTGGTCGGCGTAAAGCCAAACGCGAGGACTGGAAACTGCAGAGAAGGCATCAGATGAGCGCGTGAGAATGTCTTCTCGACAAAATCACGTTCGCGAGGAGGAAGAAGAAACGAAGAAGAAAACCAAACTCGAGTACACGATCGCACGTTGCCGCGAAAACCCACGGAGATATTCCCCGTACGTGCGCGAGTTTTTGCGTTCGAACGCGTGCAAAGAGATGCGAGAAAATGCGTCGTTCGATTCCTGGACGAGAAAATCTTCACTGGTGAAGGAAATCGAGGAAGCGACGGCGTGTTTGAAACAGATCGAACGAGTTTTGATGAAGAAGAAGAAGAAGAGAGGAGTATTAATTGAGGAAGAGGAGGCTTTGAGGAGTAACGGCGGCGAAGGGCTGACGTTCGTGGACCTGTGTTCCGGGAAAGGTTTTTTGTCCATCGCGTTATCGTTCGCGTTCCCGAACGCGAGAGTGGAGATGATGGACCGAGACGAAAGCGCGAACGTGGAGCACGTGGAGGCGATGAAAAACGTGACGTTTCGTCGCGTGGACGTGACGTCGGAGGAGTGCGAGAAGATTGTGGAGGACGCGGCGAATACGTCAAAGTTTGTGTTTATTTGCGGGGTACACTTGTGCGGGGATTTGTCTCGAGTGGCTATTCGTTTGTGGAGAAACGTGAGACGAAGGATGGACGGTCGAGCGGCGATTGTGTTATCGCCGTGTTGTTTGCCGCAGAGGAGAAGGCACGACGCGTTTGGATTTCACGTGAAAGATCAGGCCAGAGCACTTAAAGTAGATAACTACCGTTTGTGGTGTATATTTTTATCTTTAGAGATGCGGAGATGTTTGATGGAAGATGGAGGAGGAGGAGGCGGCGGCGGCGGCGTGCACATGGTGCAAGACGAGTTCATGTCCGGCGTCAAGAATACGTTTTTGACGTGTTGCTGCGCGGAATGTCCTCCTCTCCCTGCTGTTTGTTCCGGTGAATCCGAATCCAAGACGAACGGAAACAAGGCAGGGATATCCGCATCTATACTTCAAGCGTCTCGATGGAAGATATCGAGGACGTAGTAGTTTTAGAGCGAATATCACAGCAGATAGATGTCAAATAGAGCAGAATATAATTTGAATAATCGCTAATACTGGGTAGTTTATTTATCTTGTGGTGTATGTTTTGTTTTATTCAAACGAGTTGCGTTATGGTTAAACTACTCTGCTAATGGGATGGATGCACGGACAAGAAGAAACAGAAGATTTCTCGTTTTCTTCCCGCCAACGCCGACTCCCGGGTGCGGTCAAACCTCTGATTTTGTGTCTTTACTTAACTTTTTTCTGTGATTACTGATTTTACATTATATCCTCCTCTTTCTTCCTCTCCTTCTCTCTCTCTCTCTCTCTTTCTCTTTCCTCTCTTCGATACCTTTATTATTATAATAATATATAATTTGTTACATATCAGGCGACTTTCGCGGCGCTGAAAATTTTTTCCTACGGTTCGGGACGATTGGAATCGTCGGCGTGACGATACTCGGCGTCTCGGCGGCTCTTCTGAAGGACGCGTTGTTCAGCTTTCTTCCAACAGACGCGACGGTTGCTGGAGCTGCTATCACAGTACCGACCCCGTTCGTCGGTCCTACCGATGCCGCCCGACTGCTCGGAGTCGCATCTGGAGTAACACCCAAGGAGCTATTCGCCGGCGTCGCGTAGGACGAGTGGTTTCCGTTCACCATCTCTCTCTTCACCGGAACTTTCTTCGCTCTCTTCACCGGGACTTTCTTTGCCTTCTTCACCGGTTTCCCTTGTTGCGACGGAAGAGCTGCCAGACCACCGTTCAACATCATCATCAACTCCTGCTCTTTTTTCGCTTTCGTTTGGTACACTCTCTTCTTTCCGTTCTTCCCGACGCTCCCGCCGCTGGACGCCGGACCGCCGCCTCCCTTGTACGTCCCGTCACCCCCGCTCGTGTTCGTATCGTTCGTATTGCTATTGTTGTTATTCGTGCTGTTGGTGGTGGTGGTGGTGGTGGTGTTCGTATCCTTATCCTTAGTAGACTTATAACTATTCCTCGGCACCGCGACGTGTTGGTTCATCACCGACTCCTCCAACAACCGCAACGACTCCGCGTTTGGCGTCATTTCGCCCCCGCCTCGGATTTTACACGCGATGGAGCAAAAGCTCACGCTATCTGCCTGTAAAGTCCTCAAGCAGTGCTTGCATGCCCCACCATTTGCGGCTACTAAGGCCGAAGTCCGCTTGCTCTCGCCGTTCTTACCTCTCGGATGCGGGCGTTCGTTGAGAAACACCACTCTCGCCGAGTTGATGATGTACGTCTGAATACCCGCGACGTTGACTGCTTTCGCGACGTCTTGGACCCGGACGACGTTGTGGTAGGAAGATCGACGAATCTGTTTGTCAAGAGTAGTTATTATTGTGTTTCAGTCAGTGTCCGTGGTCGTTCGAAAAAAATTGTCCCAAGTCGTAAAAATATCATCTCACAGAGGTTGACCCAAGTCGTCCAAAATCCGCCCCTCGAAGACCGATTTTTCTCTCTCTCTCGTTGTTCTTCTTTCGTCGAATTTGAATCCGAAAAACGACGCTTAAACCGCGCGAATGATCGCGGTTGCGACCAAAAACGAGACCAAAGAACCATTTGGTAGGTTTCGACGATATTTTTGCCGAACGATTTGGTGTTTTTCAAAGCACAAAACGACTTCTCAGAAGCGCGGTAACGCGTAACGCGCGCGTAAAATCGAGTCCAAATTTCAACGAAAATAAGAGAGACGACGACTTCTCGCGAGAGAGACTTAAAGTGTTTTTTAACGATAATTCGGAAACGAGATTTGGTCGAAATCGCGCGCGGTGAGCGCACATCCGACCGTAAAAAACGAACAACGACTCCATACCTGAATAGCGTCGTTAATTTTCTTCTCAGCGCAGCAACACGGGCACCACGCTCGCAATGCGTCCACGGAAAATAGGTTCAAAAGCTCCCCCTGAGAAGAATGAGATTTTTAAGTTCTTCGTGTTCGATGGAAGGGACACATTTATTGTTCAATTCGTACCTTCCCACTGGTTGAATGCAACTGGCACGGCGTAAAGAACTGCGTCTCGCACATGCTCGAGATCCATTTTAAATGTTTCGGCAAGTTATTCTGCGAAAGAAGGGTCGCGTGAGTACGAGTAAAGGTGAGATGCGTAAGCGCTGAATGCAAAAATGGGACGACCAAACCGAAAGCACGATGCGAAGAAAAGAGAAGATCGAATTTTCAGAAGATGCGAAATGCGAGCGCACGGAGACGCACGAGTCGTACCTCCAGAGACATGATCGCTCGATTTACAAACTACGCTATTCGTCGGATCGTAAGTCGCCTGCTTTTTTAGAAGTTTTTCTTCGCGTCCTGCACAGGCGAAGCGCTCGAAATGAGGCAAAGTCGCGTTTCTAAAAACGCGAAAGGAGGAAAAGGGAGAAAAAATACAAGGGAAAAACAGTGGTTTAAGGCCTTCGAGGGAGTTGACGAGAGCGACGCCGAGCGTGGTCACGAGCGACGTGAACAGTCGTAAAGCGCGTAAAAAAGGACACGGAACGACCAACGAGTGGTACCGCGATCGCTTTCGTGCGTTTTCCGGTCGTTTCCTCTCCCGCGCGTGATGTCACGCGCCGTGGAAATATTTATTTTCTCAAAAGTGACCACAGCCACAGAAGAGGGGCCCTCCGACCCTCTCTAAAAAACGCGCACCTCGCGCGTTCCCACGCCACTCCTTACTCTTCCGTAATACCTCGCAGACGCGGTCGAAACTTGATATATACAGATACAATACATGTGCGAACATTTTTGTCGAGCGTCGCTGTCGTGGGATGTTGGTAACCGTGGTTTGCGTGCGCGTGTGTTTGAGCACACCGTTTTGCCTTTTTTATGGGCCTTTAAAATGCATTTTTTTCATCAAAATTTGTGTGTGACATTTTTTTTGGTTCATCAGTATTTTAAAGGGGGGATACTCGTATAAAAAATTTCTCTCTATATACACGCCTCGCAAAAGTTTTAATATGTGTCACTTAGTGTTGTTATCTATTCTTCTTTTTACGTCGTCGCATTTGCGTCGTCGTCGTCTGAATCGTCCTCCGTATTCGTAGCGTCGTCTTTCTTCTTCGTCGTCGTTTTCTTCTCGGCATCATCATCCGCGTGGTTCGACGACTCGACCTCTTTTTGAGCCGCCGGAGGATTGAACACAAACGGCTTCGCGTCGGCTTTGAGAGCGACTTTGGGCGACGAAGAGTTCGGTACAAACGCCGAAACGTTCGCGGAAAGCTTTTTAGACGGCTTCGGCGTCGTGACAACGTTCGGTAACGGTGGTATTTTATTCGGTTTGGGCATACTTCCACCCAACATCGGGGCCGGCGGCAAGGGCGGCGAAACCGGCTTGCCTCTCGAACTCGAGGCGTTGTTGCCGTTACCGCTATTGGGAGAAGAGGTGTTCCACGTCTTGCCGTTGTTTGGAACGATCGCTGCTGGAACAGTAGTTTCAGCAGAAGGAGAGGCTCCGTTGTTGTTCTTCGTGGCACCGGTGATGCCACCGCCAGCTATTTTGCTCTCGATATCCTTCTCGTTCACTCCAGATTCTTTCAACGCCAACACGTACGTCTCTTTGGCGTCTGGACCGCACGTCGGGAACTGGTTCCAAATTTCCAAGAACTCTAAAGCCCTCAGCCAAGACTTTAACCTCTCACTCGTATCTTTTAAGGCGACGCAAAAGTCTTTCGGAACGGCCACGGGAGGTACGCCCCTTACTTGTGCTTGGTTTTGTATTTTGTACAAAATAGTAAACTCTTCGCAAATGGCGAAAACGTCCGGCGTATCTTTGGCTCTATTCGCAGCCGCGCATAACGCGGCATACGTCGCAAATCCAGGAGTCAAGCGTTTCACTTTCATCTGTTTCAGACGATCGTTCGCTTCTTCTCGTTTGTCACGATTTGCGTAGGATGCAATCAACGCGCCGCGAATCATCGGATCGGGTTCTCTGTTAGATTTCTCGCGAAGGTGAACGATGTTTTCGATCAAGTCAGAATCACCCCATTTCGCCGCAGCTGCCGCGGCTGCTTTACAGATGCTCGTTTCTGGTGGAAACACAAAGTCAACTTCGGCAATGTTGGCGTCTTGGTCCGTCAGAGGGTCTTTTGGCGCAGCGATTTTAGCGTACTTCCACAACGCTCTCACAGAGTTCTTCGCGGTTTTCTGCTCGAACCAATTCTCGTTGCTACTGGTCGTTTCGCCGACGTGCACTTGGTCTGCACCTAAATCTACTATTTTTTCCGCCGCCGCCGCTGCCGCTTTGCTGCTATTTTCTAACGTATCCCCATCGCCGCGTTCGCTTTGCGCGCATCGAAATGCGGTGACCCACAATTCGCACAAATCCACCGTTGGTTTGTTCATGTTCATCCCGCTCGTCAATACTTGGCGCTGTTTTTCAAACAACTCGTTCGCTTGAGTAAACTTCCCAGCTCTCGTACACGCACCAATCAACAACATGTACGCCTTGTTTGGCAACCCTGACGATGGTAACTTTGGAATTAATTCAAGATTTTTCTTCCACATGTTGCTTCGTTCACAGGCCAAGATGACCCACCCAAGTCCAACCGGCGTGACGGACATTTGCTTGTTCGTCTTCCTGGCGTCTTCGTACAACGCCAACGCCTCTAAACCGCGACCACTCTTCGCGCACGCTAACAACACTTCGTTTTGACAATTTGTGTACGGTTGTACTACTTCTTTCTTCGTCTTTAAAGATTTATACACTTCGATGGCTTTTTGCCACATGCCTTTCTTTCCGCACACCGCGATTAAGCTCTGGTAGATATTTTTATCCACGACGTGTTTGTGTTTCACCATTTCCCCGTGTAATTCGAAGCACTTATCGACTCTTCCGCCTTTTTCGCAGCATGTCATTAAAAACTGGTAGCACTGTTGGTTCGGATCCACTCCGGATTTTTTCATATCCGCAAAAACTCTTAGCGCTTTCTCCGTGCACTCGCCGGTGCCGGTTTCGCCCTTCTCGCACGCCGCTAACATCGCCGCGTACGTGATCGAATCAATCTGAATCCCGGATTCTTTCAGCTCGTCGTACACTTGATACACTCTGTCTTGTTCTCTGCTCTTTTGGAACGCGGTGATCAACGCCGTATACGTAAAAATATTGCATTCGATGTTCTTCTCCTTCATCATCTGGTACACCTCCCAGGCCTCCTGACCCATTCGGTGCCTCCCGAGCGCGTTCAACAACGCCGAGCACGTGTACGTGTTCGGTTCTACTCCGTGCACGCTCCCCATGCACTCGAACACCTCCAGTGCTTTCGAACAGTTCCCAGACTTGCCAACCCATTTGATCAACGTCGTATACGCCGGCGCGAGCGGTTTAAAAATAGACTCCTTCAGCGCTCGTTTCACTTCCCCGGTCCCCGGTTCGGCTAAATCCACGCACGCAATCAACGTGTCCAGATCTTTCGCTCGCGTCGATTTCGACACCTTCAACTTTTGCAACTGTCTTCTCCGAACTTCCACGTCGTTGTGTAACCCTCGCTCGTCTTCGTGTAAATCCGCTTGGTTGTAATTCGAACTCGGATCGGATCCTCTTTTCCCGCCTTTATTGCCTTTCCCTCCTCCTTGTTTCGAAGACCCTTGTTGTTGTTGTTGTTGTTGTTGCTTCTTCCCGGACTCTTTCTTCCTTCTGTCTCCTCTTTCTCCTCCTCTTTCGTTACTGTTATTATTACTACTGTTCGTCGCGTTGTTGTTGTTGTTGTTGTTGTTGTTGTTGTTGTTGTTACTTTTGGTGGTCTGCTCGTCGCGGTTCTCCTCCCCCTCGTCTGTCTCCGTCTTCTGATGATGATTCGAGACGTTCCCGCCGCCTAACAACGCCGCGAATGACTTTGGCTTTTCATCCGCAGAAGAAGAAACTTCTGCCGCATCTTTTTTGACCTCGACGTCCTCCTCCTCCTTTTCCTCCTCCTTCGAAGACTTTCTGTTCTTCTTTTCCTCCAAAGCGTACGACGGGAGCATGGAGTCGTCCAACTCCTCCTCCGCTTCGTCCGCCCACCCCATCGTCGTTTCTTTTCCCGTACGGCTGTGGATTGTTGTTGTCTTGTGTTGTGTGTTTTGGTCTCTTAAACTCTTCTCTCTTTTACGCAAAAAGAAAGGTGGTAAAAAGAAGAGACGAAGAAAAGGAAAGCAAAGAAAAGAACGCGCAAACGGGCGAAAGAAGGCAGGGAGACTGACCTCTGTTGGTGGTGTTGGTGGTGTTCTTCTTCGCGCTCTTATCTCTCTCGAATTCTGAAGGGAAAGAAGAGCGAAATGAGATGACTTAAACCCTAGAGAAGATTAAACCCTAAACGTTTAAAAGATAAAAAGATTTCCTCCCAAAAATCACTCACACTTACCTGCGCAGATAAAAGGACGACGATGATGAACACGCGCGCGCAAACGCTCAACACTCACGCTCTGAAGAGGAGCGAAAAACATGTTTTTCTTAAGAGCAGCAACAGCAACAGCAACGGGAGGAGAAGAAGAAGCAGCAGAGGAGCAGCATTAGCAGCGGCGAGTAACAAAAATTACAAGCTGACTTTACTCCCGGGCGATGGCATCGGGCCGGAAATCATGAAAGTCGCCGTGGATGTTCTGAACGAAGTCGGGCGCAAACACGAGATTACATTTACGTACGAGGAGAAACTCGTCGGTGGGGCCGCGATTGATGCGTTCGGGACGCCGTTGCCGGAAGATACCTTGGAGTGTTGCAAGCAATCCGATGCGGTGTTGTTGGCGGCTATCGGCGGGTACAAGTGGGATACGCTCGAGGCGAACATGCGACCGGAACGAGGTTTACTCGGGCTGAGAGCCGGGATGGAGGTTTTTGCAAACTTGAGACCGGCGGTGGTTTTACCTCAGTTAGCGGACGCGTCTTCGTTGAAGAAAGATATCGTGTCTGGAACGGATATTATGGTCGTGAGAGAGTTGACGGGAGGGATTTACTTCGGCGAGCCGAAAGGATTCGGGACCAACGCCAAAGGCGAGAGAATCGGGTTTAACACCATGGTATATTCCGAGTCAGAGGTGGATAGAATTGCGAAAGTTGCGTTTGAGATTGCGCAGAAGAGAGGTGGGAGATTGTGTTCGGTGGAGAAGTCGAACGTGTTGGAAGTTTCGCAATTGTGGAAGGAACGAGTGATTAAGCAGCACGAGAATTATAAAGACGTGGAGTTGTCGCACATGTACATCGATAACTGCGCGATGCAAGTGATTCGAGACCCGAAACAGTTCGATACGATTGTGACTGGGAATATCTTTGGAGATATCATTTCCGACGCGGCGAGTATGTTGACCGGGTCCATCGGTATGTTACCGTCCGCGGCGGTTGGGAGTTCCGGGCCGGGCTTGTACGAGCCAGTGCACGGTTCGGCTCCGGATATTGCTGGACAGGATAAGGCAAACCCGTTGGCGCAAGTTTTATCTGCCGCGATGTTGTTGAGATACCAATTTGGTGAGGAAGCGGCGGCGAAAAGTATCGAGGAAGCCGTGAACGCGACTTTAGATCAAGGCTTTAGAACGGGCGATATAATGCAAGAAGGCATGAAATTGGTCGGGTGCACGCAGATGCAAGAAGCGTTGATGAAGAACCTGAGCAAGTAAACGAAAGAAGAGAAAGGAGAAAGATTTTGTTTCTATTACGTGTGAGTTTTAATTTATATTTATTATATATAAAGATTGATTTATACTCCTTTCGGACAGCAGTAGTAGTAATTATACACAGAACGACTAACAATTCAAATCAACACGAACAAACACACTAACACACACACACACACACACGAATATAAAGCTATCAATAATTTCCTCCTCTTCTTCTTTTTCACCACGTTTTTTTAACGATACAAGCTCTTCTCTCGCAGCTCTCGCCATCTTTTCGCTCTCGCGCCCGCTCGTAAAGTTCGCTTTTTCAACCCGAACGCGCGGTTCAGTATCGGTTTCACGTCGTTTACTTCCGATATCACGTCCAATACCGGCAACAATCGCAACAAGTGGTCGTCGGTGGGATCGTCGTACCACGATTCAATCGGGACGCCGTTTTCTACTTGAAACCCAAACGCTTGCGGCGAGTTGTCGATGATGAGCGTTCGACTTAAATCTCTTCCTAACACCGATAAGTCTTTCAAATAGTTCCCTTCCACTAAAACGCACGAATCGCGGAATAATCGATGCGAAAAGTAAACGTGCTCTGGATCTAAATGGTCCAACAACTTATCCGCGTACACTTTTTGACTCGCCGTAAATATCACAACCTCGAATTTCTTCGAGACGCGCTTCATGAACTCCTCCAAATGCGGGCGAATGCGCACATTCACCGCGTGCGTTTCGTTGTTAAACTGAACCGGGAAGGTGAAATCTGGCGTACCTTCCTCTTCTTCTAAGTTTGAGTGCACTAAAGTTTCGTCTAAATCGAGCACCAAAGTGTTCTTTGGTTCACCTTTCTTTTTGGTCGGTAACGCCGCTTTCCTCCGTTTCGGGACGCACTGCTCTAGAGGAGGCAAGTGAAAAATGAACGCCCACGGGTCGAATTCCTCGTCGTACTCGTCGTCGGAGTCGAGAAATTCAGCCTCGTCATCGTCAGTATCGACGGTGAATCCGCTGAGAATGGCATCCAACTCCGCGCGGCTTCGTTTTCTGCCAGCACCAAAAGAGGTTGACGGCGCATCGTCCTCGTCCTCATCATCCTCGTCTTCACGAACGTCGTCGAGACCTTTGTCGTGCTTTGGTGGCGTCAACGCGCGAAGTCTGGCGTATTTTTTCGACCCAAGCCTCGAAGCAGTTCGAGTGTTGGTACTCTTGGCGGCGCCATCCTCCTCCTCTTCCGCGACCGCGATGGCGGCGACGCCCTTCTTTTCGGCGACTTCTGTCCCGGAAAGAAACGAAAACATCGGCGAGAAAATGGAATCCATGAACCGTTTCCTTCCTCTTCTTATCATTCCTCCTCCTTGTTCGGCAGCTGTCGCTGCGTTCATTATATTCGTTGTCGTCGTTGTCTTTCGTCTCGTCGTCTTGGTTCTCGCCGCTTCCACGTCATCCTCCCCCTCTTCCCTGGCGCTCCCGCCAATCTCCACGTCGTCGTCCGATATCGCGGCGTGTTTCGACGAGTTGTTCGCGGCTGCCGCAAATCTCAACTGTCTCCCGCCGCCGCCATTTTCCTCCTTCTCGCTTTTACTTTTCTTGCTCTTCCTCAACGAGCTCGTGATAAAACTCGAATCCGCGTCCGCCTTTTTCGTCGGCGGCGGCGTCGTGTCGTTCTTCGCGCTCGTCGCGTTCACCAACGGGGTTGAAGCGGTATTCGTCCCTAAACTCCTCTTCGCCCTCTTCGCGTTCGCATCTTCGCCTTGCAAAAACTCGTTGTTTTCCACATCTTCCTCCGAACTCATAGTCTCCGCCCTTTCTCTCTTCGCCGAAGACGCGCTCTTGGCGATGGATTTCAGCATGGATATCGCCGAGTTGATGATTCCGGATCCCGAAGACAACCGGCGCTGGATGTGACTCGCGTCTCTGTTTGGTCTGTTTATATTTACGTATATATTCACACGAGAAGAGAGAGCGTACGTTTTTTGTGGTCAGTGCTGCGTTACGAAACCTTCTCGTTGTTGCGTGTGTGTGTGTGTTGAACCTCGTCGTCATCATCGCGCAGCGTGTATAGTATTAAACTCTCGCGAAAGAAATTTTTCAGTGCAAAACGAAAGACCAAAGAAAGGGGTTCCAAACTTTTGCGCAAAATGAGAAAAAAAAAACTCGTTTAACAACGCACGTCATCTGATTCGTATTCTCCTCGTTATTCTCCGCATTCGTAGCGTTCGTGGTGTTCGTATTGTCGACGACAGAAGCGGAAACGTTGTTATTCGCGACGCGTAAACTCATGCGCTGGTGGTGTTGGTGCGACATGCGTCTTGGTTTTTGCGCGCGTTATATATTATTCCAATTAATGTGTGCGCTTTCAATTGGTATTTCCCGTACAGTTTTGAATGGAAATGTGTTTGAATTGAACTTTGCTTTTGACGACGACGACGACAAAAGTCTTATCTGTCCTCGACCTTTAAAACTGTTTCGACAAATCCTCAAAGTCTTTATCTGTCGTTTCCCGATGTGGATGAACCCTCGGCGTGCAAAAGGTGCGCGTGGTAAAAGCGTTCGCTCAACGAAGAAGTGTGTCTGTTTTGTATCTGATTCTAAAGTGAATTGAGGGTGCCTTTTATTCCCCTCCATATTTAGGGTTTTAGATTTCAAGGTAAGGCTCTTGTTATTCTCACACCCCTAATAAAGAACGTTTTGGTCTCTATCGCGACACTCTTCTGCGAGTATTCGAGGCTGTCACACAGCTCGAGTAAAATACGTCTCTATATCTTTCGTCTCGATTTTTATCTTCTTCTTCATCGTCGTCTTCTTGGTCTTCTTGGTCTCGTTCTCGTTCTCGACGCCTAATAACGCGTCGTCGTCTTTTAACAACAACGTGTCTTTTTTCGCTTTTTCAGCGACACCACCTTCGTCGAACGGATGAGAAGGAGGTGATGGATGAGATTTCGCAGAGCGCTTTCGAATGTCGCCGCTCGATTCGTGTTTTCCTCGCTTCTCGGCAAAGGCGAAGACTTTTTGGACGCCGGTGGAGAAGACGCCTTTGTCTTCAAAGTCGGAACTGCGGAACCAAGAAGACGAGGAGGAGGTGGAAGACGAGGAAAGCGAGCTGTTCCTTCTTCCGTTCGTCGTCGTTTCTTTTTGTTCGTTCGATGCATTTTCTTTTACTTCTTCTTTCTTCGCTCGTCGTCGAGGTAAGGCGTCCACGGTGCCCAGATCTAAGGTGAAGACGTGCATAAAATGCTTCACGTGCGAAAATACGTGCGTGACAACCCCAGGTTCGTGTTTGAACGTCAGGGAGTCTTGACGACGGTCAGTTTGCTTCCTCTTTTCCGTTTTTTTAACTTCGCTCTTCTCTTCTCCTTCGTTATTAGTATCGCATGGAGGAGACGCGACCGAAGCGAACAACTCCGAGACGCCTCGCGCGTCCGATTCGCGAAAGAATTTTTGCGCGTCGCAGACGTCCGCGTCGCTCGGAACAGAACGCATCGCCAGTTCGCCTTCGCGCATGAATACGGATGGAAACTCCCACATGTCCGCTAATAATCCATTTTCTGGTCTTTTCGTTAAATAAAACCATTTCGTGTTCTCGAAGGTGCAACTCACTACCGCGACCGCGATCGCCTCTTGGCGCTTTTCCGCTTTCTTGGCGATTTCCGGATACGCCGTGACTGGCTCTTGCCCATCGGAAAGTAATTCGTGTTGGTACCCTTCACAAAACGCAGAGATTGGACACGCGTTACACGAGGGGTTTTTCGGTTTACACACCGTCGCGCCTAACTCCATCATCGCTTGATTGAAATCTCCCGGTCGATTTTTGCTCTTTGCGTCCTCCTTCTTTTCATCGTCATCTTCTTCTTCTTTTTCTTCTTCTTTCCCAATCAACTCCCAGGCGACGCGTTTTATCGCATCCACAGTCTTTTTCTCCTTCACAGGATCCCCTCGTATCCGTCTCACTCGCGTCAAAACTCTGTTCACGTTCCCATCAATCGCAGCTTCGCGTATCCCAAACGCGATCGATCCCACCGCGCTCGCCGTGTACGGTCCAATCCCCGGAATTTTCAACAAACCAATAATATCTCTCGGGAATCTCCCTTTCAATTCTTCGCTGACATACTTCGCCCCTTTCAACAAAAACTGGCTCCTCCTGTAATACCCTAGCCCGGCCCACATCTCTCTTACCTCCTCTTCCGAAGCGTTCGCTAAATGCCTCACCGTCGGCCACTTCTTCACCCACCGCGACCAGTACTCCGCCACGCGTTCGATTTGCGTCTGTTGCGACATGATTTCCGACACCCACACCCCGTACGCGTACTGGTCGTCCGACATCACTCTTTTTTCTCGCCACTTTTCATCATCAGCAGCACTACTTTTGTTGATACTACTACCGTTGTTATTAGTATGACTCCCACCCGTCGGCGTCGGCGCGGAGGACGACGTTTCCTTTTCACGAGATGATGACGATGATGGTGACGATGCTAATCGTTGCCATCGCTCAAACGCTTTCGTCGCGTCTTCTTCTAGTTCTTCTTCTTCTTCTTTATCACCACCAAAATGTTCAAACTTTGACGCGTCGCTTTGTCCTCGTTTTCTCCAAGGTAAACTTCGCTTTTCGGCGTCGTACCAACGCAACAGATTTTCCCGAAATGTAACCGCCGACGACTCAAACCTGTTGGCGTCGTCCTCATTCTCGCGATTACCATCACCTTTCATCGTCGTTGGTACTCTTTGTGCTCCCAAAACTTTTGTTTCTTTCGTTCCTCGTCGGCTCTTTAACTTCTTCGTCTCGGACGATATCGAAATCTTTTCTCCTTTCGCGAATCGATTTTGTTGAT
>Ga0255775_1001148_pt1 | contig 25190 bp, 9 predicted proteins | sample 011ome_26_FD_179973 | JGI IMG/M metagenome (GOLD analysis project Ga0255775, IMG submission 179973) | Coastal salt marsh microbial communities from the Groves Creek Marsh, Skidaway Island, Georgia - 011511BT metaG (version 2) | ecosystem: Environmental > Aquatic > Marine > Intertidal zone > Salt...
TTGAGCAAAATACGCGTCCCACCCTTAGCAAATCGATATCACAACATGATGACCGTGATGGATCGACAACAATAACCCTCGGAGATGTGCTGACCTACACCGTGACGCTTTTGAATGATGGCAACACTACCCTGACCGAGGCAGTAGTCACAGATAATTTGATATCGCCATCTTCAAAGACCTGTACGACCCTACTGCCAGGCCAAGCCTGCGAGCTTGTGGGTAGCTATACAGTAACCGAGGCAGATCAGGCAGCAGGAGCGATAATAAACAAGGCCGAAGGTACGACGAAAGAAGTGCCTGGTCCTCGTCAGATATCGGTAGAAACACCCGTCGCTACGGCTTTTGCAGATTTATCGTTACTAAAAAATGTAGAGTTATTAAATGATAAGGATGGCAGCACGACCCTGACGCCAGGTGATGAGGTGCGTTTTACCATCACCGTCACCAATGAAGTGATAGAGATTCCCACAGGTCCAGCGCTAGGCGTAGTCGTCAGAGATAAACTCTCGAGTCGGTATGCGTATATTTCGGATGATGTCGCAGGCGCATACGATCCAGCGTCCGGCGACTGGTCGATTGGAAGAATAGAATTAGGCGAATCAGTACAACTGAATCTCACGGCACTTGTGTTGTCCTCTGGTGACTTCAGGAACACTGCCGAGGTCACAGAGAGTCTCTCTCAGGATCCAGACTCCAAACCGGGCAATGATGATGGGGATCAAAACGAAGATGATGAATCGGTCGTACTGACTTCTCCTGTGGTTGGTTTAGCCGTCGAGGTAGGGACCCCTGTCCCGAAAGAAAACGGGAATTACACCATTCCATTTTCGTTTGTGCTTGAAAACATTGGTATTGTTGATGTTTGTGAGGTCGTTCTTGAGGACGTTCTGACGGACACCTTTGGCGAAGGTAACGTAGTCTCGGTGACGCCGCCAGTTGCGACAGGGACGTTAAAAGCTAACCCTAATTACGATGGCATAACTGATACCAATCTGTTGGTCTCCGACTGTAGTGATCCTACGGCCAGTCGCATGCTGGCCCAGTCAGATGCGGTAGTTAAGACCGTGGTTGAGGTAACACCCACCCCCGATGTCGAGCTTTACATTCATTCGGCGAGAATATCTGCAAAGAGCAGCGATGCGAGCAATCCGACCGCACAGCTGCCAATTGTTGATATTTCAACGGCGGGGCCTGAACCCGATACCAACAAGAACAACAATGTTGAAGAAGATGAACCAAATCGTATTGAGCTCAAGCTTCAAGCTGAGGTGGACGTTGATTTAAGCGCGTCAGTGGCCATTGCTAATGCAGACGGAAGTTACTCAACAGATCTGACCTTAGTTGTCACGAATAGCGGTAATTTAGCGCTGTCTAATGTTGATCTCTTGGTGGATCTCGCCCAAATGTTCCCTGGTGGCGCTGCGGTGTCTGGCAGTATCACGAGTGATAATCAAAGCACCGTGTTAAATAGTAGCTATAGCGGCGACAGCGATACGAGCGTGTTTGATGCCAACGAAGACGATGGTATTACCAGTAACTTGAGCGTTGGCGATTCGGTCTTGGTCAGGATGCCAATCAACTTCCTGCCAGGCGAGGAGACGCGCTTTAGATTGGACGCCAAGGTGATCGCCGACTCCTCTGCAGGCCCGGTCGATGATACGACCGCAGATGACGTCGAGCGTGGCGAGGATGCGTTGACTGAATTGTCGATCGAGCCCGTCGGTATGATTGGTATTGCTGAATCGGCCTCGCCGCCGAGGCAGACTGCAGGCGCCGTAAACCCCGCGGAACGATGTCAAGCATCGCCCTGCGCGACCACATTTTCCATTATTGTGAAAAATGTCGGTAGCACCAATCTTGATAACCTCATGGTTGATCAGCTTTTGGGCGGCCCTGACGGACTACCAGAGGGCACCGAGGTGGTCATCAGAGCAATTTCTACATCGGGGAAAGTATCAGGCGCGAAGCAAACCCTAGTAGACCAAACGCTCATCTTGGGAGTTGATGATCCCATAGCTCTGTTGGATGGCACAGGTATGTTGCCGGTAGGAACTGATGGCGGCATAGAACTCGATGTCGAGTTCACTTTGCCTGCTGGCACCTTGATTGAATCCTTCGAAGTTGCCGCAGTCGCTAGTGCATTAGATGAAGCAGGTGTTGCAGTAAGCGACATATCAGACAACGGCGGTGAGATAGACGGCAACGGTAATGGTCCTTCGGATGACAAAGACCCGACGCCGCTCAGCATCGTGTCGCAGCCGATTATTGGCGTTGTCGCCAAAGCAGACAAAGCTGCTGACGGCAGCTCGGTTAAGCTTATCGATGCCGGTGATCCTTCCCAGGACCTTGAACAAAGGCAATTGACTTACGGTGCATCGTTTCAGGTTGAGGTAGCTAATTTAGGGAACACCGCGCTGCAATCGGTAGATGTCGTCAATTCCTTGGCAAGTACGTTCCCAACTTTAGCAGCAAGTGCTGATGACCGGCTGCAAGTCGTTGAAGGATCTATCTCAGTTGAAAAAGTTACCGCCAGTGATGATGCACCCAGCGGTTTTGCCATGAAATCGAAGGCAAGTAGTCCGCTTCGTCGTAAGTCAGAAGTGCTCGATGCGGCAAACCCAAATTTTGACGGATTAACTGATCTGCAGTTGGTTGATCCAACAAAAATCAATCTTCAGATCGGTGAGTCTATCCGGGTGCGCTATGGGCTAGAAATCAAGGTTGATTATGCTGATAAGGGTGGACTCCAGGAGCTGCAACGTCAGAACTTTGAAACGCAAATTGTGGCAAACGGTACGGACCCAGATTCCGGTAGAACTATCAGTGATCTTTCTCAAGATGTCAGTGATGTCGTGCTGGAAGAATTGGGCTTTGATGATGTTTTAAACCGGATTGATGTTGACGGCGATTTTGATCCCAATGAGCCTGGAGAGAACAATCCAACGCCAGTGCTATTTCCGACGGCCATCCAAGGTTATCTGTGTCTAGATGCTAACGCCGATGGAATCTGTACAGAGGCAGACCAGCCCCTCAAAGCTTGGACGGTAAGAGTATTGCAATTGAGCGGTGGCTCGGCCGGCGCAGAGAAACCTGCACCGGCAAATCGTAACAAAGCGTTACTTGATGCCGACGGTGCAGCGGTGGTTGCGCTCACCAACGAGAACGGCTACTACAGCATTCCTGCTGCGCCTCCAGGCAGCTATCGGTTCGAGTTTGTCAGTCCTCAAGGGGTTTTAGTCGGGCAGGTATCAGCGACAGGTCGCTCGCTCAAGGTGCTGACAGTACCAGCATTTATTTTAGATCCCAGGGGCATGGTCTATGACAGCGTGACCGGAGCACCTCTGGGTGGCGTTAAGATTAGCCTTGCCGATATCGCTGGTAACTTGTTGCCCGAGTCGTGTTTGGCTGTCCCAGCGCAGCAGGGACAAGTCACCGGTTCCGAAGCAACGCCAAGCGTCCTCGGTTTACTGCCGGGAGGCTACGAGTTCGGATTGAATCTCGGGGCAGCGCCAGAGTGTCCGGCATCTGTGACTGAGTATCAGATAGTGATCGATACCGAAAATTTACCGGACGATTACCAGTCCTCCAATTTGCGCCTTCCGGAAGCGGCTATCTTAGCGCTACAGGAAACCGGTTGTGCCGCCAATGGGGCTTCGGTGGATGCAAATACGGCCACTGATCGATGCGAAGTGAGTTCGGCGGATGTGCCAACAGTAACCAATGGTCTTGCACCTTATTACCTGACGTTCTCGGCTGGAGAAGGTTCAGTGGAACTGCTCAATAATCATATTCCGTTAGATCCACCGTTAGATGGGTTGGTGTTATTGACTAAAGCGTCACTGAAGGAGTCAGTGACAATCGGTGATCTTGCGCCTTACACCATACGCGTTGAGAACTTAACGCAATATAGCCTTCAAGACATTCAAGTTATCGATACCCAAGCAGCAGGGTTTCAGATTGCAGAAGAGAGCCTTCGACTTCGTCGGGCCGGGCCGGATGGTCGCCTTGAGACTACGGACGATATCATCGTTCAGTTGGGCCGCGCGGGCGATCGACCAATTACCTTTGATGGCATCAACCTTGCGCCTACAGAGGTGGTTCAAGTGAGCTATGTTCTAAGGGTGGGCGCTGGCGTTACCCGCGGCATGCATCGCAATGTGGCGGTTCCAGAACTGAACGGCCAGATCGTTGGTAATCAGGCGATAGCTGATATCGAAGTTGTCGCCGATGCGATTTTTGATCTTACGACGCTGCTCGGCAAGGTATTTGCAGATGCCAACGAAAACGGCGCGCAAGATGCCGGTGAACAAGGCTTGCCTGGGGTGCGCATTGCCACTGTTGGGGGTGAGTGGATTATCACAGATGAATTTGGTCGATTTAGTCTGCGAGGGATTGACCCAGGCAATAACGTATGGGGCCGCAATGCGATTTTGAAGGTTGATCCAGCCTCGCTACCCAAAGGCAGTCGTTTCACCACAGAAAACCCTCGCGTGCTACGGATTACGGGCGGTCTTATGAATCAGTTCGATTTTGGCGTGAAGTTGCCAGAACCAGAAATGCTACCGGTAGAGACCCACGAGCAAGTGACAAGCGTCAAGACAACGATCAATGCTGACATTGAACCTGTTCGATTTAAGTCGGGTGAATTTGAAATCACTGAGTCCTACTTAGCGCAACTAAGATCGGCGATTGATCCCCTTCGTGAAGTAGAAAATCTTCGATTAGTTGTCACTGGTCACACCGATAACGAGGCATTATCGCAACGGGCCAAGGCACGCTATGGCACCAATTATGGTCTTGCCAATGAGCGCGCCAAAGCGGTTGCACAGGTCTTGAGCGAGGGGCTAAGTCTGCCGCTCAGTCAATTCGTGACCCAGGGTTACGGGCCCGACAGGCCTGTGGCGAGCAATGACACAGCCGAGGGCATGGCGTTAAATCGCCGGGTTGAAGTGGTCATCACCTATGACGAGACGGTTACAGAGACAGTATCGAGCACGCTCGGTCGCCAAGCGATCATTGAAATGGGAGAGTCTTACTTCGATCAACATCGTTTGCTTGCCGGCGGTTTGAGCGTGCTGCAAGAGCTTGCGAGCATTCTTGGCCAGAAGGATCTAGCTAGGATCGAGCTTCGGATACCGTCGGGCGAACATTTTGTCAGTCGCAAGGCCGCGATCATGGCGAATCTCTACCGGATTTCAGAAGAACCTGCGGGTGCTGCCCTTCAGAAACTGGTGATAACCGCCATGAGTAATGAGCTAGTGTCTCAACCCGCGCCTCGATCTCGGTGGATGGAGCGGTTGGCGCTATTTGTGCTGAGCGCAATGATCCCGCCAGCAATGGCTGCCGATGTCGTATGTTTGTCAGCCAATTTGTGTGAGTCCGATGATTTAAAAATCTACATTTCCGATACGCAGCCAGTGGCACAGACTGTCATGGGTGAGCGCGGTCTCGTGTTCGGGGAAGAGGCTAAAGTCTGGGTAACTACCCAGCCCGGTCGCAGCGAGCCAAGGTTTGCCATTCGTGCGCCCAGATATCTGCAGAAAGGACAGGGCGGGGTGCAGCAAACGGCACAGTTTTGGCTTGACAGCACCTTTCCCGATCAAATTTCTCAGTGGCAGCTTAATCTCTATGATGCGAGGGATATCACTCGCCAAAATGCAATTGCAACGTTGTCGGGCGAGTGGTTACCCATAGGTGATCCTGTGCTCTGGGATGGGCAGGTGGAAGTCGTTGATCTGAATCAACTCCCCGCGCTCGCTTTTGATTTTCAATTCGAAGATTTAACGGGGCAGACCCACAAGGTTCGCGGTGGCGTCATTGAGCTGCTCGATGACATCTCGGCCCAAGACACCTTATTCCCGCTAGAGGATCAAACCTGGTACGAAGCGATTGAAAACGCGAATCATTTAGTGGATTCAGAGCTGACGCTTGCTGGCGATTTGGTTACTTTTAATACCGCTGGTTTGCCTGTCGGGGGCACCTTAATGATTGGCGGGCATCGATACCCAGTTGGTGCGGATGGCGTGGTCATAATTCATCGTCAAATGCTTCCTGGCAATTACCAGGTGCCAGTAACCTTGCTTGATGCGGCAGGCGACAATCTTGGTCAGGGTGAGATTGCAATTGAGGTCAATGGCGATTACTTCTTTATGGTTGGCCTTGCGGATATCACAACGGGTAAAAATGATGTCTCAGGTAACATTGAGCTCCTTGACGACGATTACCATTATGACGGCGATGTTTATATCGACGGGCGGTTGGCTTTTTTCTTGAAAGGTCGGATCAAAGGTAGCGTTCTGCTGACAGCTCAAATGGATACAGGTGAGCAGGAACTCAAAGACGTTTTCAAAGATCTGGATCGTAATGACCCTAGGCGACTGTTCAAGCGCATTGACCCGGATCGCTTCTATCCAGTCTATGGCGATAACTCGCGCGTCGTTCGGGATGTGGACACGCAAGGTAAATTTTATATCCGACTAGATTGGGATCGGTCGCGATTTCTCTGGGGTAATTTCAATACATCTTTTACTGGCACTGAGCTTGCGAGTTTTAATCGATCATTGTATGGCGCAAATCTTGACTATCGCAGTCAGGCAAAGACCGCCTTAGGCGACGAAAAGCACATGCTTAAGGCTTTTGCTTCTGAGCCTAACACGCGAGCCGCTCGGGACGAGTTAGTGGGCACTGGCGGCAGTCTTTATTATCTGCGTCATGCCGATGTGGTCTTAGGTAGCGCCAAGGTATTGGTTGAGGTACGAGATCGTAAATCCGATAGGGTGCGCGAGCAGATAGAACTTGTCGAAGGTCAAGATTATGAAATCGACCCCTACCAGGGCCGAATTATGCTTACGAGACCTTTGCGCAGCACAGCCAACCTCTCGGTGCTATCGATCATTCGCCAGTCCCCATTAGAGGGTGATGAGGTGCTTCTGGTGGTGGATTACGAGTATGTCTCGTCTGGCATGATGGCAGGAAATGATCTTACGGCTGGCGTGCGCGGCAAGACTTGGCTGGGCGATCATGTGGGCATTGGTGTCACCCACGTGAACGAAGACACCAGCGGCTCGGAATTTGAATTGACCGGCTTTGACCTGACGGTTAAGGCGACAGATAACTCTTATCTAGTTATTGAAACATCAGAGACCGAAGCGGGGCAAAATATCGAGATGAATCGTTCTCTGGACGGTGGCTTGGATTTCGATCGAATTGCTCTGCCCGGCTTGTCTGTCGGTGGCGAGGCGATCAGCGTGACAGGCCAATGGGATCTAATGGATGCTGGGCGCTCGTTGCCTGGGCAACTAGGGTTTTGGTATCGAGATCAAGAGGCCGGCTTTAACTCGCTGCAATATCACAACGCCTCAGGTGAGGACTTGCGCAGCTATGGCCTTGAAGGTGTTGTTGCACTGACCGACGGCATCAATGTCAAGGCTCGGGTAGATCATGAGGAACGCGGCGAGACGACTTTTGATGATGCAGGGTTACAGCTAGACCTAGCCCTAGGCGAGCGTGTTCGGTTGGCTGCGGAATATCTCGCTGAGGAGGATGAAGTTGCCGGCAACAAGGATGATAGTAGTACCTTAGGTCTCCGCTTGACGGTTGCCTGGAGCGATCGGTTCTCGACCTTCTTAAATGCTCAATCGGTGCTAGAGCAGTCAGACAATAGCGCCATGGAGGATATGGGGGGTGTAGGGTTTAATCTACAGGCTTCAGAAAAGTTGGATATCTTAGGCGAGGCTTTCTCTGACGGTGATAACTCGGGCGCGCGGGTGGGGTTAGCCTATCGTTATCGTGAGAATAGTTCGGCTTATGTTAACTACATCACCGAGCGAAGCGATCTCGCGCGAGATGGGCTGACTTTTGGTCAAAAAACGGCGCTGACCGATCGCTTAAGGGTCTACAACGAGCATCGGTTTGATCGAAGTACTCGCCAAAGTGTCGAGGGCGACAGCTACGGCATCAGCTACGATTTTTCAGAAGCCTGGACAATCGATGCCGATATGCTTGCCGGTCAATCGGTTATGAACGGTGTGACCTACGACCGAACCGCCTACAGCATCGGCTCACGCTATCGACAACCTCAGTTAGAAATCGTCAACCGCTTTGAATTTCGTGTTGATCAAAACGATCTGCCCACCGACCGGGATCAGTGGGTCACGACCCATCGGGTCAATCTAAGAACTTCCGATAACTGGGTCATGGTGGCTAAGGCAGATTATTCAGAAGCGACGGACAAGGGCGATCGCAGCCAAGATGCGAGGTTTGGTGAAGTTGACTTTGGCTTTGCCTATCGGCCAGTCCTGGCAAATCGTTTGAATATGCTGGCAATGGCATCGTATGTTTACGATCTTGATCCGACCAATCAGATGGGCGGGTTATATGCTGACGAAAAAGGCTATGTATTGTCTGTTGAGGGCCTGTATCAGCTGACGGACCGGCTTAAGTTGGGCGGTAAATACGCCTGGAAAAACAGCGCGATTCGTATGGATCGCGGAGAGGGGCCTTTCATAGAGGCAACCACAACCTTGTCGATTCTTCGCGGGCGTTACCATCTGGTGGGTGCTTTGGATTTGTTGGCAGAATATCGCTGGCTAGAAGTTGATGAGATCGGTGATGAGAAGCAAGGCATGCTGCTGGGTCTAGATTTTCAATTAGGCGCGCATATTGGAGTTGGTGTTGGTTATAACTTCACGGAGTTTAATGATCGACTGACCGCCCTCGACTACGAGTCCAAAGGCTGGTTCATGAGCGTCAGTGGGCGCTTATAAAAGTCCGTAACCATGGTCTTAAGGCTGATGAGGGTCCAGTTCAAGGTTTAGGCGCTGGGTGGGTAGCGAGCAGTTGATGAGAGGATTTAGGGGTATTGCAAAGCGCACAAGGGTATTCGGCAAAGTGCAACAAAATCCATCACCCGACGCCTGGGTTTAGGGTTGCCCAGTGAAGTTGCCATGGGATGGCCTAGCCGGTTGAGGTCGGGCGCTGCCAACAAGTTTGCTTGGCATGACTAGGACTGAGGCGTTATCGACCGGTTCCTTAGTATGGATATTTAATAGCTCAGATAGTTAACGGCTTAGATATTTAACGGCTAGATAGTTAACAAGTTAGATCGTTGACTCGTGACGCCTATGCCGGACCGGCCTCCTAATCGGCAAATCCATGCGGGGTCGCGAGGTAATTCCAGGTGATGTGATGTTTGCGCAATACGGGTACCCAAGGGGCGATGGAACGCTTCATCCGATAAAGGTTATCAACACATGTCAAGTATCAGTTTAACCAAAGCGTTAATGTTAGCAGTCTCGGTCGCCCAAGGGTGTTTGTTGTACCTTATCGTCAACAGTTTTAAAGAAGACCTTTGGTTAAGTCAGTCGCCAATGTGGTTTTATCCGTTGATTAGCTTAGCGGTTGGACTGCCTCTTGGCTTTATTTTGACCGTGACAGAACAGCAAGTGCTAAAGCCCCTCGGTTGGGTCGCCGGCTATGGTGTGATTGTCGCCTTGGTAGGCATCTACATTGGTTTTCAAGCAGAGCCCTTCAACGCGTTTCCCATCGATAGTCTTACCGCCAGCTATGTCATGAGTTTTGGGCTGGCCAGTTTCCTAGCACTGCTTTTTATCCAATGGTGCTTGACCGAGGATGGCCGGGACGGCCGGGTGCTCTCGGTCTTAGCTTGGCGCAATGCCCTGATCCTGCTGTTAGCTTGGCTGCTCGTGCTCGCAGCCGCGATCGTCTGCGCGCTTTGGGCCGCGCTATTTGTAGAAATTGGTATCACTTACTACCAAGTGCTGTTTCAAGAGACGTGGTTTATCGTCATCTTGGGGACCACCGTGTTCGGTGTCGGGATTATTGTTTTTCGAGCACTTGTGGAAGTTATCGATAACATCATTAACCTAATCTCTGGCCTCATTAAGCTTCTACTCCCTTTGGTGTTATTTGTTGCGGTGATGTTCTTGCTTGCGCTACCTGGGGCAGGTCTTGATGTGCTTTGGTCGACCAATCGAGGAACCGGACTGCTTCTGTTATTGATGCTCCTGATCTTGGTTGGCATTAATATCGTCTACGCCGATGGACTTGACGCATTGCCCTATGGCCCGGTGTTGCACCGGTTGGTAACAGCAGCGCTTTTTGTTTTGCCCTTTTTATCCATACTGAGTTATCAGGGGCTTACACTGCGCTTAGATCAGTACGGTTGGACGGTCGCGCGATGTTGGGCTTTTATGGTGTGGGGGTTGATCACGCTCTATACGGTCGGCTGGGTTGGCGCTTTGGTGAGACGGCGAGCGAACTGGCCAGCACTGCTTGGCTACGGCAATGCGCGTTTTGGCGTGTGTGTCATTGGATTACTGATACTCGCGAATAGTCCTCTCTTGGATTTCCGCAAGCTGGCATTAGCAAGCCAGCTTGAACGACTGGAAACAGGCCTTTTGACACCCGCACAATTTGATGCCGATTATCTGCGTGCCGAGTTAGCCCGGCCCGGTCACGAGGCTTTGATTCGATTGGGTGATGAGTTAGGGATCCAAGACCCAGCGCAGTCAAAAGACAGAATTGTTGGCGAGGACGGCTTCAGTCAAAGCGGGGATATTGCAGATGGCGCAAGCCCTGTGAATTGGGATCTTAATCCTAAGGGCCTGACATTACCGGTGCAGCTCTTTGAGCAAGTCAATGCGCTCTCAGAAGTCCAGCAGGCGGCGGCTGTTCATGTGGTTGCTGCTGACCTTAACAATGATGGTCAGCCCGAGTACGCGGTTTTATTGTTTGATCGTGTTAGTAATTTGACCCAAAGCTTTTACTTTACTCAGTTGTCGGGCAGTTGGCAGAAGGGCGTTTTGGGTACTGGCGGTGGGCTGAGAGTAATCAAGCGCTCAGAAATCCAAAATCAGCCCGTTTCTGTTCAAGAGTCCAACCTGCAGCCTTTGACCATTGGCAATATTGTTTTTAATCCGTTGCCTTTAGTCGGTGAGTGAGTGTCCGGTGCAATAGAGCCCACTGCGCTTTGGTCATGCTGAAACTGGCTTTAATGGACATCACATGCAAAAGTTGGCCTTCTTCACGCTCTTGGGTGTCGTCACTGTCTTTCGGCCCATCGCAGACTGACGGCATACGCCATCGAGCTAGCCTTAGCGGTGTTGTCTTTAAAAGCCCAGATCAAGTCTTGTCGGGGCTTTTAAATGGTTTCAATCTCGGTTTAAAAGCGCCAAGCCACGCCGTCATGAAATGATGTTAAAGAACAATGCGATCGATTAATTGTCGATCAAGGACCGCTTGTACGGCGCGCGAGACACCCTCTTCCGCCATTTTTCGAGCTCGTTCAGTGGTTGGTACAAAAGCGCCAGCAATGATGAGATGGAAATTTAGGATAAATAGCACTGCCAAATCATAACGCTCAGTGACATCGGCCAAGGAAAAGTTAGTCACGCCACGCTCGCTCAGAGCGTGATGATAGTAGGCAAGAAGATCTGATTCATGTGCTCGTCGGCTGGCTGTGGTCAGACTGGAAGTGGTCATCCAAGCAAGATCTTGTAATGGGTTTGAGATCATCATATTTTGCCAATCAATCATAACCACATGATGTTGGCCAAGTGATGGGTCTCCGAACATTGCATTATCCATGCGCGCATCACCGTGGATAAAGGTCATCGGTCCGTCTCCCATGGCCTTCATTAAGGGTCGCAATCCGGCAGCATACTCAGGCATAGCCGCGCCCAGAGGGTTGTCAAAACAGGCGGGGAAATTGGTCATCGCTGCCTCCCAGCTGCCTAAAAACCCAGGCAAAAATGGCTCGATATAGTCGTCAGAGGCAATGGTCAGCATGTCGTCAAACTCGGTCTGCCAGCGATCGAAAAAGCGAGCATGTAGCGGCGCCAGGGTATCGACGACCCGTTGGCTTTGCTCAAGGGTAATGCCTGTGACCTGGTCTCCAACCCGATAGGCTCTAAGATCCTCTAGAACAACGATGTTAGCGCCTGTGTCCTGGTTCATCGCGGCGAAGTGGCACGTCGTCAATGGTGTGTCGATGTGTTGCGCAATCTCATTGAAAAATCGCACCTCGCGCTCGTACATTTTGGTGTTGTTGGCAATAGCGCGATTCTCAGGATTGCGATGGGCGAATTTGATCACAACCGAGGCAGGACCCGCGCCCGATGGCTCGTAAGCTAGTTCAAATCTGGCTACCTCACCGACAACGCCCACAATTTCGCCGATCGGTTTTAGCGTGACGTTTTTGACTTGTTGGTGGGCTGTGAGGGTACCCCTTGACCGAAAAATATTCGTCAGCCAGGCGGCAGTTATTTGCTCGGGAGTCTCGGGGAATGACGTCATTGAATACATCCTTACAGTCGGCATGTTAATAAGCTCAGGCGCAAGCTCAGGCTTTATATTGCTATGGGCGGCCGGGCCTGGGCAAGTTTTGGCTCCTAGCGATTCAACCCAATATAACCGAGTGCGGTCACCGAAAATATCCATGAGCGGGCAAATCCAATGCGAGATGATGTCTCTGGGTCATCGTTCGCCCTAAAGTCGTAGGCAACGAATCGGTTTTGAGTGTAGTCACGCGATCTCTTTTCATCAGCGAGACGCAAGTTCGGCTGGGAAAGACAGACCCGCCTCAAGGTTTTGGCTTGCCTTCGCGGTTTTAGCGCTTGTGAGTCGAAACACCTTGAGGGCAGCGAATGAAAGCACTTTAAGCGTGGTGGCTTCCAGCTACGACATTCTGGCCTATCCCCGGTAGATGGTGCGCCGCGCTTTGCGGGGATAGAAAGTTTTAGCAGCATCAAGGTCAGATAGCGCAAGCAACTCGACTAACAGAGGTTAGGCGTTAACTGGCGGCAAAACGTCTGCGGCTACGAGGGGACAGTAGTCGTGATAGAGTCGCATTTTTGAGCAGGCGAGATGCCTGTCTTGCTTTTATATGGAAAGGATCCACCATGGCTGAATATGTGCTTTTTGGGGCCTATGCGTCGTATTACACCGCAAAAGTCAGAACTTACCTGCGTAAAAAAGGTATTCCCTTTGTCGAGCGCCTCCCAAGTGATCGGATCTTCAGGGAGGTAGTTCGGCCAGCCTCCGGTAGTCACCGGATCCCGCAAGTGATGACGCCAGACGGCGAAGTCCTGCAGGATAGTGTTCATATCGTAGATAAGCTGGAACCGTTGTTTCCGTCAGTTCCAGCTTTTCCAACATCGCCAAGGCAGCGGGTGTTCGTGCACTTAATGGAACTTTTGGGCAGCGAAGGTTTGCTCTCGCTGGCATGGCAACATCGTTGGTTATTTGCAGAAAACCAACCCTTCATCACTCGGGATTTTGGTCGTACTTTTAGACCTCAAGGTAGCGATGAAGATCTGCTTAAGTATGGTGGTCTGATTTCTGATCGTATGATGAGTTACGGCTTGCCGCCTGCAACGAAAACGGTAAAGCAAGCCCTAGACGACGCTTACATAGCGTTGCTCGGCCTTTTTGAAAGCCATCTTTTGGAGCACCCCTATTTGCTCGGAGGTCAACCCACTCAGGCGGATTACTCGGTCATGGGAGCGCTTCATGCGCATATGGGCCGTGATCCAGCTGGCCTGCGGCTGATGCAAAACCATGGACCTAGGACGCTGCGCTGGGTTGAACAAATGTTGCTGCCAGAATTGGTAGCCCCAGAGTTTTCTAGCAGACCTGTTGTGGTGTTAGCAGATGATGTCGTCCCCGCCTCGGCACTAGACCTTCTCAACCATTTGGGTACTCGATATGGCTTGCCGTTTTTGTTAGGGGCGTTAGCGTTTGATGACTATTGCGATCAGGCTAAGTTATCCTCGGGCGACGTGATAGATGCCGATCTTGACCAACCTAAGCTGCCGTCACGGAGCGTCTCATGGGCAGAGCAAACCTATCATCATAGCGCTCAGGTCTATGCTGAGTGGCTGAGTCAACGGGCGCGAACCTACTTCGCAACCTTAGCTGAGGGCGATCAATCGACAGTCCTCGACGCCGTTGGCAATGAGGTGTTAGTTAAGCTGCTTAGCACGCCGGTTCGCTACCCGCTCACTCGCCGTAATAATCGCTTTTATCTTGTTTGAAATAGACCTTCAGACTGAGTCCGGCGCAGCGGTTCGAGATCTGTCGGGATCATCGAGTCACTAAGTGCTTTGAATGGGTGCTCGGTTAAGCGGGTGTTGACTGAGGCTGACGTTCCCACTGGTTAGTTAAGCGTTCATAGCGGCGGATTTAGGTGTGTTTCTTTTGCGGTTTGCACCAGTTCGTGGTCCACTTGAGGTCCCTTCAATCTTGATGACACTGGCTGCCATGGACAATCGTACCAAGCTGTTACTCGAGGCCCCTTTAGGGCGCTTGTTACTATCGCTTACAGCGCCCAACACCGCCGCGTTTCTTGTTCAGGCGTCGGTTAACTTGACCGAGGTCTGGTTTGTCAGCCAACTTGGTACTCAGTCCTTGGCCGCTATGGCCTTGGTATTTCCTTTGTTAATTTTGACGCAAACCATGTCTGGCGGTGCCCTGGGTGGTGCGATTTCTTCGTCTATTGCAAGGAACCTCGGTGCTCAAAAAGTCGTTCAGGCCGAAAAACTAATTTGGCATGCGATCTTTGCAGCCCTAGCGGGCGCATCGATGTTTTTGCTGCTGTTTGCGGTCGGCGGGCAGGCCTTCTTAGCCTTTTTAGGCGGCGATGGTGACCTCATTTCGCTTGCAATGGATTACTGTTGGGTGCTTTTTATCGGCGGTTTTGTCGTTTGGCTTTCGAGCGCCCTTGGCGCAGTGTTTCGAGGTATGGGTTTGATGGGTTACTCCGCCGGCGTCATGGTTTTAGGCGCGGGTTTACAGATTCCATTGTCAGGGGGGTTAATTCTAGGTTGGTTTGGTTTGCCTGCCCTTGGTTTAGCTGGCGCTGCGTTGTCGACAATTTTAGTGGGGTCGTTGATGGCGATTTTGTTTTTAGTCAAATTAACTCGGGCAGGCGTACCAGCTCGTTTGCGATTAGACCGATTTGGGTATGAACACGCCTTATTTGAACAAATTTTGAAGGTGGCTCGCCCAGCGAGTTTGTCACCAATATTGACGGTCGCCACCATTTTAGGGTTAACGGCGCTGGTGGGTCAGTTCGGAACTGCTGCCCTAGCGGGTTATGGTATTGGTACCCGGATAGAGTTTTTGATGATTCCGATTGTGTTTTCAATCGGCACTGCGCTCACAACGATTGTGGGTACTAATGTCGGTGCCGGTGCGATCACTCGGGCAGAGCGCGCGGGTTGGTGGGGCAGTGGTTTTGCTGCGGCTATTGCAGGGGGAACTGGTATCGTGCTCGCATTGTTGCCCGATTTATGGATACCAGTTTTTACGGATGATAGTGCAACCTATGAAGTTGCGAAGCAGTACATTCAAACGGTCGGTCCCGCTTACGCGTTTTTAGGGATTGGGCTGGTTTTGTATTTTGCCTCCCAAGGTGCAGCAGCAATGACCTGGCCGATCATTGGTACCATTTTAAGGTTTATCGTATCTGTGGGTTTAGCTGCTTTTTGGGTTAATCAGACAGGCGGTGGCCTCAAGGATATCTTTATCGCTGGTGCCATTGGTATGGTCAGCTTTGGTTTAGTGATTGCAGTAGCGGTAAAAATGGGCGCTTGGCGCCGAGTTCTAAACGATAAAAACTAGGGCGCTAAAAACTTCGCGTAGTAATCGTGACTAACTGAGTTAGAAGGGTTTGAGCCAAGCAATGCGGCGTTAAGATATCGCGGTCATAAGCTTAATCTGCATCTGTTGGATCAGTTGTTGAGGCCGATCACCAAGTGCTTGGCGTTCTGGTGAACTGAAATAGGCGGCCTCCAGCCTGGCGATCGCCTTTTGGTCATGAAAACCCCTAATCCAGACAAAGGTATCATCCTCGACGGGCTGCCACGCACCGATAATGGGGATGCCGAGCCTATCGTGTAAGGGTTTGATGTGGCCATCAAATAGTGCGACCCAGTCGGGCATCTTACCGGGATAAATCTCATATTGTCTTAATTGGTATATCAAGGTTTTAAGACCTGAGGTTGAATCAAATAGGGGTTTAGGGGATCTCACAGACTTTGGGTTCGAGATCCAGGGCCGCGAGCAGCCGTCCAAAGCCGATGAATTGACCGATCATCATCCCAAGCTCCAGGATTTGTTCATCAGTAAATACTTTGCGCAGTTCGTCAAAGTAAGCATCATCCATGCTGTGATGATCTTGCGCGAGTCGCTCGGCATAGTCGATTGCGGCGCGCTCTGCCTCAGTAAATGAATTGGTCGGCGCGTCGAGTTCGGCAATCTTAGCTTCGGTCAATTTTGGGGTTTCTCCTTCTGCAACCTGCAGAAGCCGGGCGTTAAGTCAGGTAAAGCAATCGTTTAAACGGGCGACTTTGAGTCTAACCAGTTCGATCAACGCTTCATCGACACTGTGCCCGGCGCGGGCGGGCAAATAAAAGGCAAAGTAACGCTCAAAGAATTCTGATGCATTGGCGAGCCCCCTGGTCAGGGCGGTGTCTTTCCCTGCGGCTTCCATCGCTTTGACTTGTGCGAGGGTATTGGCAGGTAAGGCCTCATCAGGCAGTAAATTGATCCGTGGCATAGGTACCTCCTAGTGATGAAGTCTATAGACTCTTGGTTGGCGCGGCTAGCCGCGCAGCTGCTTGCCGTTTGGATCGTAAAAAGCGTGAAATTGAAGTTGGCAGGGCCAACGGCTTCCGGCGACTTCCACTTCGAATGTTTGTGCTTTGAGCCACTGCTGGGTCACGCCCTTTGAGTTTTGCACCGCTGCTATGGCAAGACTTCGGTGCACTCGATATCCCCAAGCGGCAGAGGTTGTCAGACCGACCAATTCATCACCGCAATAAATAGGTTCGTCATGAATCATTAGCGGCGCATCGTTCGCGTCGATGGCTAGATTAACCAGCCGCTCGGAATGATCTGCCGCTAAATTTTTTAACGTTTCTGTAGCGATCCCTTCGGTCTTTGTTCGATCGACACAAAATCCCAACCCTGCCTGAAAGGGATTTACGTCATCGCTAAGATCATCGCCCCAATGCCGATAGCCTTTTTCCATTCGACAGGCGTTCATTGCGTAAAAACCGGCGAGGACGACACCAAAGGTTTTCTTCTCGGCGAGAATGCGCTCAGTCAATCTGACCAGCGCGTCGCGATTCACGACCAGTTCATAGCCTCGCTCGCCAACATAGCTCAGTCGATTGACTCGAATAGGTATATCCACAGCTTGCGTTGCAATCGATCGATAATAGGGTAGCGCCGTCAGTTGCGGGTCTTGGGTAAGGTGCGTTAATAATCGGGTAGAGGCCGGTCCCATTAACCCAAGGGTCATTAGGTCTTCTCGATGCTTGACCGTACAGTCAAAATTTTGGGCGCCGTTGACCAGGTAATACCAATCGCGTCTGAAAGTCGCGCAGCCACCTGTGATATGAAAACAGGTCGGAGTGGTTCTGAGTACTGTAATGTCAGCCTCGATGCCGCCTCGATCATTTAGCAACTGCGTGTAAACCAACTGATTAACAGCAATATCGAGGTTTTGACCGCAGATCCACTGCATGAAGGACAAGCTCTGAGGGCCGTCAATCTCGAAAATCGGATAGCTGCTTTGATCGAACAGTGCAACGGTTCTTTGAATGGCCTGACTTTCACGGGTGCAAGCATCAAACCAAGGAGGTTTACCGTAGGTGTGAGTATCGACGTCTTCATCGGGCTGGGCGTACCAGTTTGGTCGCTCCCAGCCCGCGACTTCGCCCATAACGGCGCCATGTTGCATTAGCAGCTCATGCAAAGGACTTTTAATCTGATTGCGTCCGGTTGCGAACTGCCGAGTTGGCCAGTGCAAATCATAGAGCAGACCAAGAGATTCTGTGGTCCGATCTTCGAGAAAGGCGGGAGTATTTTGGAACGAATGCATTCGGCGAATATCAACGTCCCATAAATCCATAGGCGGTCGTTTCAGCGCAATCCAATCCGCCAGCACTTTACCAGCGCCTCCTGCAGACTGAATTCCGATGGAATTAAAACCTGCTGCAACAAACAAGGCGCTCACCTCGGGAGTTTCGCCCAGTAGGTACCGGTTATCGGGGGTAAAACTTTCTGGGCCATTAAAAAAGAGTTGAATACCCGCTTCCGCAAGGGCTGGAAAGCGTTCAATTGCCTGACTTAAGACAGGCTCAAAATGATCAAAGTCAGCTGGCAGCGCGTCGAAGCAAAAGTCGTCGGGAATGCCTGCCATGCCCCAGGGTTTAGCATGCTTTTCAAAAGCACCCAGCAGCAGTTTGCCTGCATCTTGTTTAAAGTAGGCTTGTTCATCAGGAATTCTGAGGGTAGGTCTAATTTCGTCGAAACCAGATAGCGGTTCTGTAACTAGGTAGAAGTGCTCCGCTGCGTGGAGGGGCACGATTGCACCTGCCTTGCGCGCTAGATGGTGGGTCCACATGCCGCTCGCAAGCACGACGGTATCTGCTTCAATCGTTTCACCGGTTGTTAATCGAACCCCCGTCGCGCGGCCCTGAGTGATGACAACTTCTGCAACCTCTGTCTGCTCGCGAATGGTTGCCCCTTGCATTTTGGCGCCCTTGGCCAGGGCGAGGGTAGTATCTATGGGGTTGGTTTGCCCGTCTCCCGGCAGGAAAACGCCACCTAGAACGCCCTCGGTATTAAGGCCAGGCCATAGGCGTTCTGCATCTGATGCAGTAATAACATCACAGGACACACCGAAAGCGCGAGCCATCGTCGCTTGTCGCGATAGTTCTTGAAGCCGCTCATCGTTCAAGGCAAGAGTAATCGATCCAGTATGCCGATAACCGGTTTCTTGTCCGGTCTCCTCTGCCAGCGAGCTAAAGAGTTGGGTGCTGTATTGTGCAAGGCGTGTCATGTTCTGCGAGGCACGAAGTTGCCCGACAAGGCCGGCAGCATGCCAAGTGGTGCCGCAGGTGAGTTGTCTTCGCTCTAACAGGGTGACGTCGGTAATCCCGAGTTTTGCCAAGTGATAGGCAATGGAGCAACCGATGATACCGCCACCGATAATGATGACTTCGGCTCGATTGGGTAAGGGATTGCTCAAGGTGTGGTGCGCTCAACGAATCTGATCTCAGCAAATCGTAATTGTCGGTCCTCGTCAAGAACCTATCTGCAGAGCGTTCATCGCTCTGGCTGATGTCGCGTGGTTGAAAAACCAGCGAATAATGTCGTTCAGACTGTCCTTGCATTTTATGCAGTTAACGCCGAGAGCTTAGGTGCGCAGCATCCTTGGTTGAGACAATATCTTGCTTGACTGACTGAGTCTGCTTGGGTTTAATAAGCGGCCTCGGGGAGCCCTTAAAAAAGGTCTACGCCGAGTTTAAGGCCAGATAGCTCAGTCGGTAGAGCAGAGGACTGAAAATCCTCGTGTCGGTGGTTCGATTCCACCTCTGGCCACCAGCTTCTTCTTTTAAAAGCTTCTAGCTCTTTGATCAGCTTCGGATTTTTCCGAAATCGCTGAACAGGAGTAGACAAAACTGAAGACACTGAAGACACTGAAGCATCCCTCTTATACCTACCGAAAAGGTGGCGTTTATTATTTTTCTAAAGTTGTACCTCAAGATTTAGCTGATTTCTATGCGAAACCTTGAATCCTTAGATCACTCCGCACCAAGTCACTGAGTCACGCCAAGACAGCCTCACGATCGCTATCTGCAAGATTAGATGACTACTGGTTGGAGCCACATCTCCGACGTAACTGCTGCTCATCTTCTGGTTATTCCGCAGAATGTGGATTGATTAAGGCTCTTGTATCGAGGATTTATAGAACTTAGTAAGTATTTTTGGTATTGAGATAAATTCTCGGGTGACATAAAGTTTCAACATGAGCTTTTTGATTTCATTCCTTTCACGCCACACTACTGCTTTTTTTGCCATTCTGCTGTTGATGACAAGCGCAGATGTATTTGGCTTTAATTCTGATGGTGACATTTTTCCCGATGATATTGATAACTGTCCATTTGTCGCTAACGATGATCAACTTGATTCAGATGGTGATGGTGTTGGTGACTGCTGTGATGAGGACACTCCTGGTTTTTGTGCGGCCCCAGACTCTGATCTAGATGGTATTCACGATGGGCTTGATAACTGCCCTATAGCCCCTAACTTTGACCAAAGTGATAACGATAAAGACGGCGCTGGCGACGCATGTGATTCTGATGACGATAACGACGGCGTGCTGGACACTGCCGATGGGTTTCCGCTGATCAGTCTCGGTTCACTGACTGATACTGATGGAGATGGCCGTCCCAACGATTGTGAGAGTGATTGCGAAGCCTTAGGCATGACTGCCGACTCTGACGATGATAACGATGGCGTACTTGATTCTGCAGATGCGTACCCACTGCTCAGTCTCGGTTCACTCTCTGATCTTGATGAAGATGGTCGTCCCAACGAATGTGATAGCAATTGTCAGACTCTAGGTATGTCTGCCGATGATGATGATGATGGTGATGGTGTGGACGATGACTCGGACGCCTTTCCCTTGGACGCTACAGAGACGATAGATACAGACACAGATGGTATTGGAAATAATGCAGATGCCGATGACGATGATGATGGTGTCAGCGATAGTGAAGATGCCTTCCCATTAGATGATAGCGAATCGGTTGATACTGATTCAGATGGGGTTGGTAATAATGCGGACGACGATGACGATAACGATGGCGTGGCAGATTCCGGCGACGGTTTCCCTCTGATCAGCGTTGGCGACTTTACCGATACTGATGCTGATGGCCGACCTAATGACTGTGACGATGATTGTTTAGATTTAGGTATGACTGCCGATCCTGATGATGATAATGACGGTGTGCATGATAGCTCCGATGCCTTCCCATTAGATGGTAGTGAGTCGGTTGATACTGATTCAGATGGGGTTGGTAATACAAGCGACCCCGATGATGACGGTGATGGGGCTGTTGATGCTGTTGATTTGTTTCCGCTCAATGACCTCAGAGAATCACTTATCGAATCTGACATTGAAGGTGACCTACTGAGAATAACAGGCTTAACCAGGAGCGAGATAGATGAGCCATTTCTGGCGGTTGGGTACTACAGTCTTTCACTTGATCTAGACCGCGAAGGGTTTTATACCAAGTACGAAGTAAACAAACGAAACACATCAGGTCTCTGGGAGAAGATAAACGGTGGCTTTCAGTTGACTGAAGATATGGGGACAGACTCATATCTGGAATTTAATGGGGATCAAGAGGGCGGCTGGAGGAACATCGATTGGTCCAGTCCCCTAATCGATGACATTGCTAAATCTAATAGTGGTGAGATTATCGACAAGAGTATTTACAGGTTCGGTGTTACGGAGAAGGGAAGTCAGTTCTGGAAAATCGCTTATCAGCAGGTTAGGACGTTGTATGCAATTAATGCTACTGCTCAAGTAGTTTTAGAACCTAATAGTCCGATTAAGATAGAATCGTCGGACGTTTTTATATTCGAAGTTTTAGCTCCAAACGTCTCGTTTGAAGGTTTTACAGTCTCTGAAATAACCGGAACTTGGCTCATCGATTGGGTCAGCACTGGTAACCCTGATGGTCAATTTGAATGCGGTTCGCGTCGGCTTAATTGCGCAGGGCTAATCAGATTCAACCCTGATGGCTCCGCTACAGATTCTTTGGCCAACAGGCCCTTGACGTGGAGTATCGATGCTGCGGGATCTTTGGAACTTACCTTTTTGGATACAGGATCCACATTTAGCGTGCAACGATTTAAAAAGGGCGCAGAAACTTCGTCGGTATTAGTTACTAGCGCCACTGCGTCAAGGCCCCTTAAGAGCGTGGGATTTATGGTAAAACAACAAGAAACTTTACCTGCCCGTGAGAACCTCCTCTTAGATCAATACATCAATACTGGCGTGTATGTTACCGATCCTGTTACGCGTTCGCCGGTAGATGGCGACTCGATGTGGTTCTATGGATTTAAGTTGTTACCCGATGGCTCTGGTATCCAAATAAGCGCTACCGATTTTGGAGACGCTTACGAATCCCCAATCACATGGACTTATGAGCAGGGTATTTTGGAGATAATTAACTGTTCGCGTCCTTATGACGATGGTGACGGCTGTAGTTACGCTTTAGTTCGATCATGGCATTTGGTTTCGGTCACCGATACGCGCATGTATATGTTGGAAATTCGTCGTCTCCAATATGAAACTGATCCGGGGGATGCTGGAAGCCTGGAGGTTCTTTCTTGGTTCGTAAGACCAAATTTTTATCAATTAGCGCCGACCTTCAATCCAGAAGATCATGATCGTGATGGTATTGTAAACGTCGAAGACGAGTTCCCCGGCGATCCCTTCGAATCAATAGATACAGATTCGGACGGTGTTGGTAATAACGCTGACATCGACGACGACGGTGATGGCGTGCTGGATGAGTCAGATGCGTTTCCACTGATTAGTATAGGCTCACTCGTTGATACGGATGGTGATGGCCGTCCAAATAATTGTGATAGTGATTGTCAAGCTACAGGTATGACCGTTGATACAGACGACGATGGCGATGGTGTTGCCGATGACTCGGATGTCTTCCCGTTAGATGCGACTGAAGCAATCGATACGGATGGCGACGGTGTTGGTAATAATGCTGACGCCGACGACGATGGTGATGGCGTACTGGATCCTGCAGACGCGTATCCGCTAATCAGTCTCGGTCCACTCACCGATATTGATGGAGATGGTCGTCCCAACGAGTGTGATAGCAATTGTCAGACTTCGGGTATGTCCGCCGATGATGATGATGATGATGATGGTGTTCTTGATCCCTCAGATGCATTTCCACTAATAAGCTTAGGTACACTTGTTGATACAGATGGTGATGGTCGTCCAAATAATTGTGATAGTGATTGCCAAGCTACAGGCATGATCTCCGATCCTGATGATGATAATGACGGTGTCTTGGATGATACGGATGCTTTTCCGCTTGATGCGAGTGAGGCCATCGATACCGACACAGATGGCACGGGTGATAACGCTGATACAGACGATGATGGCGATGGTGTTTCTGACAACTTAGATGCTTTTCCTCTAGACGCGACCGAGACAGTCGATACGGATGGGGATGGCGTTGGTAACAACGTTGACACTGACGATGATAACGATGGCGTACTTGATGCTGCAGACGCCTTTCCTTTGGACAAAGAAGAATATCTTGATTCCGACAATGACGGGGTTGGAGATAAAGCGGATGCGTTCCCAAATGATCCCTCAGAAAGTATAGATAGTGATGGTGACGGTGTCGGAAATAATGCTGATGAGGATGACGATAACGATGAAGTGGAAGACTCAGAGGACGATTTTCCACTTGATCCAAATGAGTATTTGGATACAGACCTAGATGGGGTTGGAAATAACGAAGATAACGATGACGACAATGACGGCGTAGCCGATCTTGAGGATGCATTTCCTTTAGACGCAACGGAAACCTTGGACAGCGATGCTGACGGTTTTGGTGATAACACGGATGTCTTTCCGAATGATTCCTTGGAGTGGTTAGATACAGATCAGGATGGTATCGGTAATAATTTTGATGGGGATGATGATAATGATCTTGTGGTAGATGATCTTGATGCTTTGCCGTTAGATGCTTCCGAATCAGTTGATAGCGACTCCGATGGTATAGGTGATAATGCAGACACCGATGATGATAATGACGGTGTCCCTGACTCGTCGGATGCTTTCCCTCTTGATGCTAGCGAAACCCTAGATACTGACTTAGATGGCACAGGAAATAACGCTGATATTGATGATGATGGTGACGGTGTTGCTGACTCGTTGGATGCTTTCCCTCTTGATGCTAGCGAAACCCTAGATACTGACTTAGATGGCACAGGAAATAACGCTGATATTGATGATGATGGGGACGGCGTTGCAGACAGCGCGGATGCCTTCCCTCTAATCAGTCTTGCTGAACGAACTGATACTGATAACGACGGTTATCCTGATGATTGCGATGAGAGTTGTGTAAGTGAAGGTATGCTTGCTGACGTAGATGACGACAATGACGGTGTGGAAGATGTCACTGATGCATTTTCTACAGATGCGAGCGAAAGCAAAGATCAAGATCTAGATGGAGTGGGTGATAATGCTGATGCCTTCCCGCTCGACGCGTCTGAGACGCTGGACACGGATGGTGATGGTGTTGGAGATAATGCCGATGCTTTTGACTTGGATGCCTCTGAGTCAACGGACACTGACGGTGATGGTATAGGTAACAACGCTGACCCTGACGACGACGATGACGGCTTCACCGACGAGGAGGAACTAGCCGATGGCACTGATCCTCTGAGTCGTTTCTCTTGCAGATCAGGCTGCTTCAGCTTTGACGTTGATGAAAGCCTACAAGCTCAACCCCTGACTGACGGTCTATTAGTTATCCGGCATCTGTTTGGTTTTAGTGGGGATGCATTAACTTCTGGTGCGGTAGCCAGTGATGCAAATAGAGGTGCCTCTGACGTCATTGCGAGCTATCTGACAGATGCTGACTCTCAGCTAGACATAGACGGCGATAGCGAGTCTAAGCCCCTTACAGATGGCCTATTGCTCATACGTTACTTGTTTGGTTTCTCAGGTGACTCTTTGATCTCAGGTGCCATCGGTAGTGGCGCTGAAAGAGATACATCTGAAGAAGTTGAGGCTTATATCAAAGAGCGTGTCCCAGCTGAATAAGCTGTGTCAGGTTGTGTGCCTGAAGGTTTTGATGCTGCAATATGGACAACTCCCAAATCGCTCAAGATTTCTGACCACCTGTTACATACTGGGAGGGGTGGCATGGACTCCTGCCTACCCCAACCTTTAAAGCTTTTAAAAGCCCTCTCCATCCTCCACAAGAACAATCAGTGACTACGCTTTACAAAGATTAGGCAGCGGGTGGAGACTTTTAACAGTGAGGCGCAGCAGTAGACAAAACAGTAGACATTTTGCTGCCTTTGACAGTGAACTGCGGATGCGTAAGCTATTGATCTACCGTAGCTGATCGTTGGAATGGTGCTGACAAGAGGAAACAACGGCCACCTCTGGCCACCATCTTTTTCTTTTAAAAGCTTTTAAATGCCTGTCCAGCTTCACAATTTTTGTGAACGATCTGCAGTAGTAGATAATGCAGTCGATAAAAAATTGTCCCAAATACACCTATCCCAGAGCTGGCTTTTACTTCTTTTTCAAG
>Ga0255775_1001182_pt1 | contig 24731 bp, 24 predicted proteins | sample 011ome_26_FD_179973 | JGI IMG/M metagenome (GOLD analysis project Ga0255775, IMG submission 179973) | Coastal salt marsh microbial communities from the Groves Creek Marsh, Skidaway Island, Georgia - 011511BT metaG (version 2) | ecosystem: Environmental > Aquatic > Marine > Intertidal zone > Salt...
ACTATAAATTTGAATTTATGAAATATATTATTTCTGCAATAAGCTTATTTATTGTTACGATATCAAATTCACAATCAAACTTAGTTGACGATAAATATTTAGAGGACCAATTTTATATTGGTCTTCATTACAATTCATTAAGAAATTCACCTACTGATTTTAATCAGAACAAATTTTCAAGTACACTGTCATTTGGAATCATTAGAGATATTCCATTTAATAAAAGGAGAAATATTGGAATGGGAGCAGGTCTTGGGTTGGCCTTGAGCTCAACAAATAGTAATTTAAAGTTCGATGAAGACAGTTTTCTTGAAAATGCTACGGTAATTGATCCTGGTAGTTTTAAAAAAAACAAATGGAATGTTTCAAAATTAGAACTTCCAATTGAGATTCGATGGAGAACATCCACAGCAGAGATTTATAAATTTTGGAGAGTTTATTTAGGGTTTAAAACAAGTTATCTTTTAAGTTCAAGGTACAAGTTTGAATCTGAAAATCTTACATATAAATTAAAATCTCTTCCTTTTAGAAAGGTAAATACCGGAGTTATGTTGAACGCAGGAAACAATACTTGGAATTTAAGTCTTTATATGGGTTTGAGACCAGTATTTAATGATGAATTTAGGAAATTAAACCCTGAACTAAAAGATTTGAAAGACTTTAGTGTTGGTCTTATATTTTATATTTTATGATTTTAAGCCTACTAATTTTATAAAATCCTCAAGAAATCTTATTAAAATCTCATAGTTTTACAATTTTATTTATATTTACAGGATTATATAAATACAAAAAACAACCAATTAAAATTAAAACAAACTCAATTATGAAAAGAATTTTGTCAATGATTGCTGTGCTTTTTAGTACAATAATCTTCGCTCAAACTACCGTTACTGGTTCCGTTTCTGACGAAGATAACAATCCAATCCCTGGTGCCAACGTTGTTGTTGATGCTATGACTGGGACAGTTGCTGATTTTGATGGTAATTTTTCTATTTCAGTAGACCAATTACCCCCTTTTACAGTTACCGTTTCAAGTGTTGGATTTGACTCTGTTACATTAAATGTTACAGCATCAAATTTAAATTTCAATGTGCAGTTAACAGAATCTCAAAACTTACTTGATGAGATCGTTGTTTCTGCATCTAGAATTGCAGAAAGATTATTTGAATCTCCTGTAACAATTGAAAAGTTTGACTACAAAGATATTGCTCAATCAACAGGAGCAGACTTCTACAGCAGTTTAGAGGGATTAAAAGGAGTTCAAATTAACTCTGGAGGTCTTTTTCTTCAACAAGTTAATACAAGAGGATTCTCAACTATCTACAACAACGGTTTTGTTCAGTTAGTTGACGGAATGAATAATGAAGCTCCTGGTTTAGGTTTTTCAGCTGGTAATTTACTGGGTATTCACGAATTAGATATCCAGAGTGTTGAATTAATGCCTGGTGCAGCTTCTGCTCTTTACGGAGCTAATGCTACAAAAGGAATTTTGTTTATGAACAGTAAAAACCCATTTGATTTTCCTGGTGTAAGTGCAACTTACAGACATGGTATAACATCACAAAAAGCTGCAGGTGAAAATCAATATTTTGATTTTGCTTTTAGAGCTGCCAATAAGTTTAGCGACAAGTTTGCTGCTAAAATTACTGTAAGCTACCAGCAAGGTGAAGATTGGCATGCTGTAGATTACAGAGATATCAACCATTTAGATGGAAGATTTATTGATGGTTCTACAGAAGCTCAAAATCCAAGACATTTTCCAGACTATGATGGTGTAAATGTTTATGGAGATATAGGGCAACAATTCAATATGACTGAAGTATTTAGAGCATTAGTTATTCCTCAATTAGTTGCTGGAGGTTTATTATCACCTGCCGCTGGAGCTCAAGTAAACACAATTTTTGGAGCATACTCTCCAAATTTCTTTGGAACCTATAATGTAAATGCCAGTGGGTATAATGAAGTTGATTTAATCGATAATGAGGCTTCAAGTTTTAAAACAGATATCGCTTTACATTTCAAGCCAACTGAGGACTCCGAGATAATTTTAAACTCTAAAATTGGATCTGGAAATACAATGTTGCATGCAAACAACAGAAACATGTTAAAGAACTTTGGTCTTCAACAACACAAAATTGAATACAAGAACAGAAATCTTGGTTTAAGATTTTATCATACCTCTGAGAATTCAGGTAATACTCATGATGTTTCTGCTCTTGGTGCTGTAATGACTATAGCTCAACCAGGTGGTCTAGATAAATATTTTGGTGATTACCTTCTATCATATTTTAATGCTCTTCCAGGTGTAGTTGATCCAAATCCTATTGCTGGTTTAAACACAATGATTAATTATGCCTTTGCTGGATATACTCTTGAAGACATAATCGGAAAAGGTGGTGATTTAGGAGTTCACGCTGCTGCAAGAGCTGTAGCTGATAAAAATATGCTTGTTCCTGGATCAGATAAATGGAATAGCGTTTATGAAGGAGCTATTTCTAGAGGAATTGATGTGTTTGGTGGTGGTGCAGGAATTTTAGATACCTCGCAATCTAACAGTTTTGAAGTTGACTATAATCTTCAGGATTTAGTTGATGGAGTTGATATTGTTGTTGGTGCTTCTTACAGAGATTACATACTAAGATCCAATGGTACACTTTTTACAGATTACGATGCGCCTATTGAGTATACTGACATGGGCCTTTATGCTCAAGCTCAAACTGATCTTATGGGAGGTGCTGTTAAACTTACAGGTTCCATGCGATACGACAAAAGTGAATTTTTTGAAGGAACTGTAACACCTAGAATAGGTGCCCTTATTTTCCTTTCAGAAAATCAAAATATTAGAGTTTCTTACCAAACTGGATTTCAAAACCCTGCCGCCCAAGATCAGTACATAGGTCTTGATATTGGTCAAGCAGTTTTAATGGGATCATCTCCTGATAATATTGAAAGATTTAATATGAGATTAAGAGGAAACTCAGGAAACTCATTTAATGTGACTGGAAGTCAGGTAAAAAATAATTCTTACACTTTTGCATCAGTTATGGCTGGTGCACCTGTAGCAGCTGGTGATTTAGGAAATGTTACCCCACAAGAAGTTAAATCTTATGAATTGGGTTATAGAATAAATGGAAAGAAAACAGCTTTAGACCTTGGAGCTTACTACACTAAATGGAATAATTTCATTGCTGCAAAAACAGTTATAACTCCTCTTTATGGATCACCTAGTAATGTGCAAGGGCTTGCTGCTTTACTTCGAGGAGACTATAAGGTGTTTAGCTATGATTCAAATACGGATGAAGTGGTTAATACATATGGAATTAGCGCTGGTTTAGAAACTAGCGTTCTTAATCTTTTTGATTTGAATATGTCATATTCATACAACAAAATGAAGTTTGATAATCCAGATTCTGATTACGAGTCAGGATTTAATACTCCCGAAAACAGAGCGGTGGTTAGTTTAGGATCAACTAAGCTTGCTGACAACTTTGCATTTAATGTTTCTGCAAAATACCATGATAATTTCCTTTGGGAACAAGGTGGATTCCAGGATATGATGGTTCCTGCAAATTTAACATTTGATGCTTCAATGAACTTTGAATTACCAAACTTAAATTCCAGAGTTAAAGTTGGTGGAACAAATTTAGGTGGTGATGAATATATTCCATACGCTGGAGCAGGTGCAATTGGAAGTCAATTTTATGTTGGATTTACAATCAATCCATAATACAAACACAATGTTAATAAAAAGGCGACTTAGGTCGCCTTTTTTTATGTAAAAAAGCATAGAATTTAAAATACAAAATTTTATATTTGCCACATCAAAAATTAAAATCAGTAAAATGTCACAATCTGTAGGTAAAGTTTCACAAATTATGGGTCCTGTTGTAGATGTAACTTTTGATACTTCTTCAAATGATCTACCTAAAATTTACGATTCTCTTGAAATTAAAAAAGAAGATGGATCAATATTAGTTCTTGAAGTTCAATCGCACGTTGGTGAGGATGTTGTAAGAACTATCTCAATGGATTCAACTGATGGTCTTAAAAGAGGTGCCGATGTAAAAGCTACAGGAAACCCAATACAAATGCCAATTGGAGATGACGTTTACGGAAGATTATTTAATGTAATTGGAGATTCAATTGATGGACTTGGTGAATTACCAAAGACAGGAAAAGATGGGTTATCAATCCATAGAGAGGCACCTGATTTTGATCAATTATCCACTTCAACAGAAGTTTTATTTACTGGAATTAAAGTTATTGATTTGATTGAACCTTACGCTAAAGGTGGTAAGATTGGATTATTTGGAGGTGCTGGTGTTGGTAAAACAGTTTTAATTCAGGAACTAATTAATAACATTGCTAAAGGTCATGGTGGTCTTTCTGTATTTGCAGGTGTTGGAGAAAGAACTCGTGAAGGAAATGATTTATTAAGAGAAATGCTTGAATCTGGAATTATAAAATATGGTGAAGAATTTGACAAATCCATGGAAGAAGGAGGATGGGATTTGAGCAAGGTAGATAAAAAGGCTATGAAGGATTCTAAGGCTACTTTTGTTTTCGGTCAAATGAACGAACCTCCAGGTGCTCGTGCTAGAGTTGCATTATCAGGTTTAACTATGGCTGAATATTTTAGAGATGGTGCTGGTGATGGTCAAGGAAAAGACGTATTATTCTTTGTAGATAACATTTTTAGATTTACGCAAGCTGGTTCTGAAGTATCTGCACTTCTAGGTAGAATGCCCTCTGCCGTTGGTTATCAACCAACTTTAGCTACAGAAATGGGTGCTATGCAGGAAAGAATTACTTCTACCAAGAATGGATCAATTACATCAGTTCAAGCAGTATATGTTCCTGCAGATGATTTAACTGACCCTGCTCCTGCAACAACTTTTGCTCACCTAGATGCAACTACTGTATTGTCTAGAAAAATTGCAGAGCTTGGTATTTACCCTGCGGTTGATCCGCTAGATTCAACGTCTAGAATTTTAACTCCAGAAATTATCGGAGACGACCACTACAATTGTGCACAAAGAGTTAAAGAACTTCTTCAAAAATATAAAGAACTACAGGATATTATTGCTATTCTTGGTATGGAAGAGCTTTCCGAAGAGGATAAATTGTCTGTATATAGAGCTAGAAAAGTACAAAGATTCTTATCTCAACCCTTCCATGTAGCTGAACAATTTACAGGAATTCCTGGTGTTTTAGTAGACATTAAGGATACCATTAAAGGATTTAATATGATAATGGATGGAGAGCTTGATCATCTTCCAGAAGCTGCCTTTAATTTAAAAGGTACTATTGAGGAAGCTATTGAAGCTGGAGAAAAAATGTTAGCAGAAGCTTAAAATTAACTTATGCAATTAGAAATTGTAAGTCCTGAAAAAACCCTATTGACAGCTGATGTTAAGTCAGTAATTGTTCCTGGAACTGATGGGTCTTTTCAAATGTTAGATAATCATGCTCCGATTGTTTCTACTTTAATTTCAGGCACTATAAAAATTTCTGGAGAATTTGAAAATTCAGAAAGTTTACCTGATTCTTTTTCTGTAGTTAATTCAAATGAGTTGCACCTATCCGTAAGCTCTGGAGTTGTTGAGATGAAAGGAAACAAAGTCATTATTTTAACTGACTAACCATAAAACTTTTACTGACTCTATGAAAAAAAGTTTCACTCTTTTTCTCTTACTAATTTTTAATATCTCTGTATCTCAGCAAGATACTACGAACCTTAAGGAAGTAATAGTCTCTAAATCTAAATTAGAAATCCCTTTTTCAAAAAACTTTAGAACAGTAACGGTAATCTCATCCAATTACATTAAAAATAGTCCAGCTAATAATGTTTCGGATTTATTACAAGAAATTACAGGAATAGATGTTAGAAGAAGAGGAGTAGGAGGAATTCAAGGTGATCTTTACATAAGAGGAGGTGGATTTGATCAGACTTTACTTTTAGTTGATGGTATGAAAATGGACGATATCCAAACGGGTCACCACACCTTAAATATGATTCTTCCCCTTTATTTAATTGAAAGAATTGAAATTATAAAAGGTCCTGCCGCAAGAATATTTGGTCAAAACGCTTTTAATGGAGCAATAAATATTGTTACAAAGGATGTTGTTGGTGAAATAGGTAAAGCAGATTTTAGAGTTAATGAAATTTCTTTTGGATCTTTTGAACAGAAAAACATTTCTGCTTCCACAAAAATTATTACTAGTAAAGTCAAAACATTAATTAGTTACTCTGGAAATAGATCCGATGGTTACAGGCATAATACTGACTTTAAGAAAAACAATTACTTTTTTAAATCTTCCATAAAATCAAATGAATTTCCAGTTGATATAATAGCATCTTTTACTGAAAATAAATTTGGAGCAAATGGATTTTACGCAAGTCCCAGTGCAACAGAGCAGTACGAGGAAACTCAAGCTAGTTTAATTGGATTGTCTACCTCAATTAAATCCGAAAAACTTATAATTTCTCCAAAACTTTATTGGAGACGTGGTCAAGACGAATATATTTACATAAGAGACAATCCCTCTGTTTACAGAAACCTTCATAAAACAAATAAGGTGTCTGCTGAATTAAGTGGTTCATATTTTTCTAATTCAGGTGTTACTGGATTTGGAATAGATTTGTCTATAGTGAATATTTCTAGTAATAACCTTGGGGAACACCATAGAAATACTGTTTCTGCATATATTGATCATACATTTAAATTATTTGACGAAAAATTAGTTGTTTCACCTGGAATCTCTGCAAGTTATTTTTCTGATATGTCGTTTCATTCTTTTCCAGGAATTGATTTAGGATATAACTTAAATTCAAGTTTTAAATTGTACAGTAATATAGGTAAGACTTACAGGATACCAACCTACACAGATCTTTATTATAGTGATCGAACAACTATTGGAAATGAAAATTTAAATCCTGAATCTGCAACTTCAACAGAGCTGGGTTTCAAATACGATACTTCAAATCTAAAAATCACAGGAGCATTATTTAATAGAGAAGCAAAAAATATTATTGATTATGTTAAGGAGAATGAAAATGATTTGTGGAGTGCCGTAAACATTGGTTCGCTAAAAACCACTGGATTTGAACTTGATTTTAGATATAATTTTAAAAACCAAAATTATTTTAATCTTGGTTATACCAATATCAAGGACAATAATTACGTAACTAATATTAATTTTTCAAAGTATTCATTAAATTCATTTAAGCACCAATTAGTATCTAAACTTAACTTAAGTTATCTTAAAAACATATCTCATTCTATAGTTTATAAGTATTTGGAAAGATCAGACAATAGTAATTATAGTGTTTTAGATTCTAAAATAATTTATAAAAAGGGACTATTTATATACGTTAACAATCTCTTAGATACAGTGTATTCTGAAACAAACTTGGTTCCTATGCCTGGTAGAAATTTTTTAGTTGGAATCAGTATTGGAATAGATTAATTCCCCCGATAAATAAGTTTTTAAAACTTTTGTATTTGGTGTTAAATCAATATCAACTTTCATAATATCTCTATCTATAATTATGAAATCTGCAAACTTATTTTTTTCAATACTTCCTTTTTCGTTTTCCTCAAAGTTTAAATAAGCTGCCCATATAGTCATTCCTCTAATAGTTTCTTCTCTGGAAAGTGCGTTAGAAAATTCAAAACCGCCTTCAGGGTAATTATCTAAATCTTTTCTTGCCGTAGCTGCATAAAATGTATGAAAGGGATTAACTTTTTCTACCGGAAAATCAGTTCCAAGTCCAATAACTTTTGATCTTTTTAATAATTCTTTATTAGCATACGCACCTTTTATTCGCTTTGGACCTACTCTATCCTCTGCCCAATACATATCGCTTGTCGCATGAGTAGGTTGAACTGAGGGTAATATTTTTTCGTTATAGCCATTTATATCGTCTAAGTCTACAATCTGTGAATGTTCTATTCTCCATCTAGGGTCCTTTTTATTTTCTAATACCTTAGAATAAGCTTTAAGTAATATATTTATAGTAGAGTCTCCAATCGCATGTGTATTCATTTGAAAATTGGCATCTGATAGTTTTTTAGCTAACTCTTTAATGCTTTGAATGTCAGTCACTAGTTTTCCGTGGTTATGTATATCGTCAGTATATGGTTTTTTTAGTGTAGCACCTCTCGACCCTAAAGCTCCATCTCCGTAAACTTTAACAGATCTTACGTTTAAAAGGTCTGTTTTAATAGGTCCTTTTTCTATAAAATAATTTACATCATTTTTTGTATTGCTGATCATAGCGTAAATACGCATTTTCAATTTATCATTTTTTTGAAGGCTATCAATTAATAGTATTATTTCTTTTGAAAGTCCAGCATCATCAACAGTTGTTAATCCGTTCTTAAAGCATATTTCTTGTGCACTCAAAAGAGCATCTATTTTTTCTTGATTAGAAATTTCACCAAAGGCTTTATCAATAAATGACATTGGCCCATCAATCAATATTCCGGTCAGTTCTCCTTTTTCAATTACTACGGTACCATTATTTGAAATGGTATTTACATCAATTCCAGCAACATCAAGAGCTTTTTGATTAACTAGGTAAGCATGTCCATCAATTCTTTCCAGTATTACAGGGGTTTCAGGGTATAATAAATCTAATTTAGATTTGTTTGGAAACTTTTTAAGTTCCCAATCGTTTTGATCCCAACCTCTTCCTCTGATAATTGGTTTTTTATCATTTTCAGAAATTTTTTCTATTATTTCATTAAAAGATTTGGTTCCAGTTAAATCAATCACACTTTGATTAAGTCCAAGTCCATAAAAGTGACAATGGGCATCGATAAGTCCTGGTAAAACAGTTGACCCCTCCAAATTTAGAATACTTTTACTTTTATATTTTGACAATATTTCGTCAGTTCCTATCTCAATGAACTTTCCATTATTAATTGCAAATGCTGAAGCTTTACTAAAATCATTATCAACTGTATAGATATTACCATTGAAAGCAATCATATCAACTGATTTAGTACAGCTTTGAAAAAAAGATGTAATTAAAAAGCTAACTAAAATTATTTTATTAAATTTTATTGATTTTATCATAAATTAAATTTGTTTCCCAACCTCGGTATTGTAAGTATGAAAAAATTTTTTTCTTTTTTTTATCCTTACTTAATCCATCTAAAGATGTTAATTTTTTTTCAAATATTTGATCTAATTTTTCCAAATATTCTTTTTCATGTATTTGTTTAAGACTTTGACTAATGTTTATATTTGAAATCTTTCTAGCTTTTAACTCCATTTTTATTTTTATTTTCCCCCAGTTTTTTATTTTAAATTTTCCTCTGACAAAGTTTTCACAAAATCTGGTTTCGTTTAAATAATCTTCATTTATTAAATTAAAAATAATTTGATTTTTGGCTTCTTTAATAAGGTTAAAATTCTTTAGTTTATTTTCTACTTCAATATGACAGCGGTCTTGGTATGAACAGTACTTCTTTAATTTTAATTCAATTTCTTTTATTGTAAAGTTTTCATCTTTCATTTCTTTAAATTAGTTTTTTTTGAGCAAAAAAAAAGCGGCAATTTGCCGCTTTTTTATGCATTTATGATTTTACCTTCTTTATTAAAGAATCTAAAATGTAAATAGGTATAAGCATCTCTTGGAACAATACGAATCCATCTTTTGTGCTCTAAAAACCATTTGGTTCTAATTGAAGGGTAACTTTCCTTCAAATAAGCAGCTATAAAGGGATGAACATGTAAAAATATTTTTACATTATTGTATTTTTTACTTGAAAGAATTTTTTCAAGCTTTCCATAGATTTTGTCAATTAAAACTATTGGAGCCTCTACAGTTCCATTTTGATTTGGATTAGGTTCAATTGTTTTAATTTCCATTTCTGATCTAACTCTTTGTCTGGTCATCTGAATTAAGCCGATTTTACTGGGAGGTAAAATCTTATGTTTTGCTCTGTCAGATTCCATTTCCTTTTTGAAATGATCAAAAAGAGTTTTTCTATTTTCTGGAGTTAATAAATCAATAAAATCAACAACTATTATTCCTCCCATATCTCTTAATCTAAGTTGCCTGGCAATTTCTGTTGCTGCAACTAAATTAACTTCGAGAGCTGAATCTTCTTGATTTTTTGATTTTGTTGATCGATTTCCACTATTAACGTCTATAACATGAAGAGCTTCGGTATGCTCAATAATTAAATAAGCCCCTTTACTCATGGTAACAGTTCTACCGAAGGCTGTTTTTATTTGACGTTCAATACCATATTCTTCAAAAATAGGATTGTGAGATTTGTGAAGTTTTACAATTGATTGTTTTTTTGGAGCAATCTGCTTCAAATATTCTCTTACTTCTGAATACATGGATTTTTGATTTACATGTATTGCAGTAAAACTATCGTTAAAGTAATCTCTTAAAATTGAAGAGGATCGGTTTAGTTCACTTTGAACTTTTACAGGGACATTAGGGTCTTTAACCTTTTTACAAAGATTTATCCAACGTCTGTGTAGGTTCTTTAAATCTTTGTCTAGTGCAGCAACTTTTTGGTCTTTTGCTACAGTTCTAACAATTACTCCGAATCCTTTTGGTTTAATACTTTGTACAAGTCTTTTTAATCTGCTTTTTTCTTCTTTACTTTCAATTTTCTGAGAAATTGATATTCTATTAGAAAATGGAACAAGAACTAAAAAACGCCCAGCAAACGATAATTCTGAGCTTATTCTAGGTCCTTTGGTAGAAATAGGTTCTTTAATGATTTGAACTAAAACAGTCTGATTAGGACTTATAACATCTGAAATACTTCCTTCTTTATCAATTTCTGATTCGAAAGGAAATTTATCTAGTGAAAAATTTTTTATTTTACCTGTGCTTACACCTTTAATGAACTTGATTAGTGATAAAATTTTTGGTCCTAAGTCATGATAATGCAAAAAGGCATCTTTTTCATATCCAACATTTACAAATGCTGCATTAAGACCCGAAACAGTTTTTTTTGTTTTAGCCAAAAAAATGTCTCCAACATTAAATTTATTACCATCGTTTTGTTTGTGAAGTTCAATTAATTTACCGTCTTTAAGTAATGCAAAATCAACAGCTGTGGAATTAGATCTTATTATAATTTCTTTACTCACAATATTGAATTTATGTTCACGGATAGTGAACGGGTTATACTTTATTCACAGGATTTTAATTTACTTGGAAGTAAGTTTTGTGCCGAAAATCACTTAACTTAATTCATGTCAAAGAACGTTTTTCAGTTAATAAGTTAACTACTTATTTTTTTTGTGCCTGTTAGCACGGCTTCTTTTTTTTCGCTTGTGTGTAGCTACTTTATGTCTTTTTCTTTTTTTACCACTTGGCATAATCTATATTTTAATTATTTTTCTTGACACCTTCAACGAATATTTTTGCCGGCTTGAAAGCAGGAATATGGTGCTCAGGAATTCTTATTGTAATATTTTTTGAAATGTTTCTACCTGTTTTTTCAGCTCTTTTTTTAACAATAAAACTTCCAAAACCTCTTAAATAAACATTTTCACCATTGTTTAAAGAATTTTTAATTTCTTCCATTAAGTTTTCTACTGTAGCTAAAACTTCATTTTTATCTAATCCTAAATTGTTAGAAACTCTTGAAACAATCTCAGCTTTTGTCATATTCTTATTATTTATTTATGTTTACTTTTCAAGGTGCCAAATATATAAATTTATATTCATTATTCACTCTTAAAAATGTTCTATTAATTTTAAATTTTGATTTGAAAAAAGATTTATTAAATAAAATTTCTAAAAATTTTGCTTTAAATTTAATTAACTGGTATTCAGACAATAAGAGGTCTTTACCGTGGAGAGAAACTAAAAATCCATATAAAATATGGCTTTCTGAGATTATTTTACAACAAACACAAATTAAACAAGGTTTGCCTTATTACCTTAAGTTTAATAAAATATTCCCAAATATTGAATCTCTTGCCTCTAGTGATGAAGAATATGTTTTGAAAAATTGGGAAGGACTAGGGTATTACAGTCGAGCCAGAAATTTACATAAGGCAGCAAAAGTAGTTGTTGACAATTTTGAAGGAAAATTTCCTACGGAATATAAGGAACTCATAAATCTACCCGGTATAGGGGATTATTCTGCAAGTGCAATAAGTTCATTTTCCTCCAACGAAATAAGACCAGTTTTAGATGGTAATGTTTACAGGTTAATTTCTAGGATATTTCAGGTTGAAAGTGTTATTAATAGCTCCAAAGCCGTTAAGGTCTTTAAAGGAATTTTAGAAAAACTAATTTCAAAAGAAAACCCTGGAGATTTTAATCAAGCTATAATGGATTATGGCTCACTTATTTGTAAGCCCAAAAATCCTAATTGTTTAAAATGTATTTTCAAAAAAGATTGTCTTTCATTTAATTTTAAGACCATTTCAAAATTCCCTGTAAAAAAGAATAACCTTTATAAAAAATCAAGAACATTTAACTATTTAGTTGTAATTGATTCATCAAATAAAATTGTTATAAATAAAAGATCTGGAAAAGATATATGGCACAATTTGTATGAATTTCCAATGATAGAAACCAAAAAAATAAATAAAAATGATATTATAAAGCATTTGGCTTCAAAATATTCTATCAGTAATAATTTTATAACTCCCCAATTTGATATGACACAAAATCATAAATTGTCTCATCAAAATTTAACAATTAATTATTGGATTTTAAGTTTGGATTATGATTTAAATCATGCAATTGAAATAAAAAAAATTAACGATTACCCATTTCCAAAACCACTACACTCATTTATATCTACTTTAGATAGATTTCTGAAGTAATTTTATATATTTGATTATAATAAAGTTAATATGAGTGGATCGTTAAATAAAGTAATGCTAATAGGTAATCTTGGTGATAATGTTAAACTTCATCATTTTGATGGAGGAGGTTGTATAGGAAGGTTTCCAATAGCTACTAATGAAACGTATACAAATAAAACAACAGGTGAAAAAGTTTCCAATACCGAGTGGCATAATGTAGTAGTTAGAAATAAAGCTGCTGAAATATGTGAGAAATATTTGAATAAAGGAGACAAAATATATGTAGAAGGTAAAATTAAAACCAGAAAATGGCAGTCAGAGGATGGTGTTCAACGTTATTCCACAGAAATTCATGTTAGTGAATTTAATTTTTTATCCAACAAAAATGAAATAAGTGAGAACCAAACTGCACCTTCTCAATTTTCAGCTCCAGAAACTAGTTCAAAACCATCTGATGACGAACCTGATGATTTACCTTTTTAATATTTTAAAAAAATAAATTGCTTCTTCTTTTATTGACTGAACTTCACCCAGAATTAATTAAAATTTTTCTATTTATTTCATTACTTTTCCTTTCGCTATTGATATCAAGATCTGATTTAACCTTGTTTTCTATATCTAAAACAGATTTTAAAAAAAATTGAAACAATAGTATGCAGGTTAAAATTAAAATATTCTCTTAAAATGATTAGAAATTTAATTTTACTAATATTAATTGTAGGATGCAATAATGATTATTTGTTGCCTAAGCCTAAAGCCTATTTATATGAACAATTTGAAGAAAATCAAGAGTACTATGTTTATGATAGTGAGTGCGGCTTTTCTTTTATTGCTAATAAATCCTCAATAATTGATTCTAATGGGTGTAATTTAAAAATGCATAATACAGATTTGAAATCCACTATTTTTTTTACAATAGTGAATGTTGAAGAAAATATATCACTAATTCAAAAAGATTTTGATAACAAGCTTGATGAAAACTCAAAAAATGCATTTTACGTAAAATCAAGTGAATATGTTAATTCAAATAAAAAAATTTATGCTAAATATTTTACGTTTTCTGGTGATACTCCATCCAATACACAATTCTTTATAACAGATTCAATTTCAAAGTACATTTCAGGTTCTTTATTTTTTGAATCAAAACCAAACTATGATTCATTACTTCCTTCAATAGAATTTACAAATAATGAAATTAGGAAGTTAATTCAATCTTTTAATTGGAATTAATATTTTTTATGACAAAAAATAAATTAAAATGGATCTATTTAGTTGTGCTTTCTATTGTTTGGGGAAGTTCATACATTCTGATTAAAAAAGCTTTAATTGGTTTAAGTCCCCTTCAAGTTGGTAGTTTAAGAACAATAATTTCAGCATTTTTATTATTGTTAATTGGATATTCATCTTTAAAAACCATACCAAAAAATAAATGGAAATGGATTGCTATAACAGGATATGTATCATTTATCCCTCCTTTTTTATTTGCATATGCTCAAACCGAGATTGATAGCGCTTTAGCGGCGATATTAAATTCGTTAACTCCACTGGCAACTCTACTTATAGGGGTTGGTTTTTATAGTTTTAAAATTGATTCTAAACAAATTTTGGGGGTCATTTTAGGTCTTATTGGATCTGTATTGTTAATGTATCAGGGCTCAATTATTAACCCTGATCAAAACTTGATGTATGTTTTTTTTATAATTTGTGCTTCATTTCTGTATGCTTTACAAGTAAACCTATTGAAAGTTTATCTCCAAAGTGTCTCAGCTGTTGCAATTGCAGTTGGAAATTTTGTCTTTATTTTACCATTTGCAGTTATCATTTTTTTATCTACCGATTACAATCAAATTGATTTACAAAATCAAAATGTTTTTGATGCTTTCCTTTACATACTAGTTTTGTCAATCGTTGGAACCGTATTTGCTAAAATTTTATTTAATAAATTTGTTCAAATTGCTTCTCCAGTCTTTGCTTCTTCAGTAACCTATTTAATCCCTGTTATTGCTTTATTTTGGGGTCTTTTGGATGGTGAAATATTTACAGTAAGTCAGTTATTTGCCACTATTGTTATTTTTATAGGAGTTTATTTAGCAAACAAGAAATCCAATAAATAATTCAAGTTCCAGATTAAATTATAGCACCTTTATATTTTAGTGCTAATTGTTGTTATATATACTCAATCCTTGTATATTTGCACACGTTTTTTTAATAAAATACTATTATGTACGCAGTTGTAGAAATAGCAGGCCAACAATTCAAAGTTGAAAAAGATCAGAAAGTTTATGTCAATAGACTTGAAGGTAAAGAAGGATCAAAAGTAAGTTTTGACAATATTTTAATGCTAGACAATTCAGGAAAAATTTCAATTGGTAATCCAACTGTTAGTGGTGCAAGTGTTGAGGCTAAAATTGTAAAACACTTGAAAGATGATAAGGTAATTGTATTTAAAAAGAAAAGAAGAAAAGGCTATAAAGTTAAGAATGGTCATAGACAAGCCTTGACAGAGATATTAGTTCAGAATATTTCAGAAAACTCAAAGAAAACTAAGGCTGAACCTAAAGCTAAAAAAGAAGTTCCTGCAAAAAATGAAGCTTCTACTAAAAAAACTGTAGCTAAAAAACCAGCTACTAAAAAGACTGCTGCAAAAAAACCAGCTGCAAAGAAAACTAAGAAATAATTTAAACTATAAATCATGGCTCATAAAAAAGGTGTAGGTAGTTCTAAAAACGGAAGAGAATCAGAATCGAAACGACTTGGTGTTAAAATTTATGGTGGCCAAGCTGCTATAGCTGGTAATATTATTGTTCGTCAAAGAGGTACAGCTCATAAAGCTGGTGAAAATGTTTACGTAAGTAAAGACCACACTCTTCACGCTAAAGTTGATGGTATTGTACAGTTCACTAAAAAGAAAGACAACAAATCTTTTGTTTCTGTCGTCCCATTTGAAGCTTAATTATTAAGCTTTGTAATCAAACAATTTTTCCTTTAAGTATATTTGTATTATATATTATAATGCCATTATACAAGAAATTCAGCGATCATAAGGACAACTATCTTGTGATTTGGAACATTAAAGAAGGTAAGCAAGAGCTAATTTCGGCTTTAAAACAAGACTCTTCTTATAATCTAAAGTTAAGTTCCATTAAAAGTGAAACTAAACAAATTGAATTTTTGAGTATACTAAAATTATTAGAAGAATTAAATTTAACTTTTGATGATTTAAATTATGATGAGTTTGGCAAGCCAACTCTTCATAAAGGATTCATTTCAATAACCCATTCTTTTCAATATTCTGGAATCTACTATTCAAAAAAAAAAATTGGAATTGATATTGAAAAGTTTAGAGATAAAATTTTAAACATTTGGCCTAAATTTATTTCTAAACATGAATCGGAGTTGTTTGATTTCAAGAGTGTAGAAAGTATTACTAAAGCCTGGACTATAAAAGAATCAGTTTTTAAAGCTTTTGGATATGACAGTATTGATTTTAAAAAAAATATAATTATTGAATCTCTAAAAAATAACAAAGCAATAGTTAGAATTTATAAAAATGAATTTTCTGAAAACTATCTTGTAGATCTCATGAAGTTTTCTAATTACATTTGTTCTACAGCACAAATTATGGATTAATTATGTTTGATTTTTTATTTCAACAATATTCACAATATAATGAACTGGACATATTTTTTGAAATCGTAGCTGTAATCTTTGGCTTATTAAGTGTTTGGTTTTCAAAAAACAATAATATACTAGTTTATCCAACGGGAATGATTTCAACGTCAATATTTACTTATTTACTCTTTAAATGGGGATTATTGGGTGATATGATGATAAATGCATATTATTTTATAATGAGTATTTATGGATGGTATATTTGGACTCGCAAAAAAAATAACATAGTAACTCCCATATCGAAGATTAGTAACTATGAAAAAAAAATATCCTTATTTATATTTATTTCTTCTCTGATTTTTGTGTACGGAATCTATAATTATTTTGATAAGTGGGGGTCTTTAACGTCATACATTGATAATATTACTACTGCGATTTTCTTTGTTGGAATGTGGCTAATGGCTAAAAGAAAGATTGAAAATTGGATTTTTTGGATTATTGGAGATATAATATCGGTTCCCTTATATTTTTACAAAGGATTAACATTTACTAGTTTACAATATTTTATTTTTACTATAATTGCTATCTCTGGTTATTATTCATGGAAGAAAATCTTAAACAAATCAAATCAAACTGCTTAAAAGTAGTTCTTTTTGGACCTGAATCCTCAGGTAAAACTACTCTATCAAAAGATCTTGCAGACTATTATAATACTAATTGGGTAAAAGAATATGCTAGAGATTACTTGCAAAGAAAATGGGATAATGAAAAAAAGATTTGTGAACTTAAAGATTTACTTCCAATAGCAAAAGGACAAATAAAATTGGAAAATCAACTTTCAAAACTGGCTAATAGAATACTTATATGCGACACAGATCTTTTAGAAACTAAAGTTTATTCTGAGACCTATTATGATGGTTATTGTGATCCAATTTTAGAAAAATATGCTCTTAACAACAATTACGATTTGTATATTTTAACCGACATCGATATTCCCTGGGAAAAAGATGATTTAAGAGATAAACCTTTAGAAAGGAAAAAAATGTTTGATGCTTTTAAAGAAACTTTAAATAAATACAATAAACCATATATTTTAGTAAGTGGATCTAAAAGTAATAGATTAGAAACTGCAATAAAAGAAATAAATAAGTTGCTAGATATATAATAACAATATCATTATCTTTGAAACATAATAAATGGGGTGCTACGGCTGAGATTATACCCAATGAACCTGCCAAGTAATTTTGGAGAGGAAAATTGTTATCATCTGTTTTATCCCCACTATAAATTTTTTTAAATATGAAAAAAGCTCTATATTTTTTGATATTGTTATCAATTAATATTTATTCTCAACAAGTAACAGATACAATTCAAGGAACTAAACAAATATTAGATGAGGTTGTCGTTCAATCAATAAGAGTAAACAATACCTCTCCTATTACTCATTCAAATGTTTACAAAAAAGAACTATCAACTAGAAACTTAGGTCAAGACTTGCCAGTTTTGTTAAATTACTTACCCTCAGTTGTGACAACATCTGATGCAGGAGCAGGTATTGGTTACACTGGAATTAGAATCCGAGGAGTTAGTGCTCAATCAACTAATATTACAATCAACGGTATACCATTCAATGATCCGGAGTCTCATGGTACTTTTTGGGTCAATCTTCCAGATTTTACATCGTCTGTAGAAAGTCTTCAGGTTCAAAGAGGAGTCGGTACATCAACAAATGGATCTGGGGCCTTTGGAGCAAGTATAAACATATTAACTGATGCAATTTCAGAAACCCCCTACGCAGAGATATCTAACTCTGTGGGAAGTTATAACACGCTTAAACATACTGTAAAGTTTAGTACAGGAAAATTAGACCAGTCGTTTGAACTTTCGGGAAGACTTTCTAAAATTGATTCTGATGGATACATTGATAGGGCTTTTTCAGACTTAAAATCTTATTTTCTTCAGGGGACTTATAGTAAAGGCAATACCCTTATTAAAGCTCTTTCATTTGGAGGTCATGAAAAAACTTACCAATCCTGGTATGGATTAAGTAAAGAACAATTGCTTGAAAACCGAAGACAAAATCCATATACTTATGAAAATGAAATTGATAATTACAAACAAGATCATTATCAGTTTCATTGGAATCAAAAACTAAATCAAAATTGGTCTACAAATCTAGGTTTAAATTATACCTATGGAAGAGGTTATTTTGAACAATATAGGGAGGACGATTCTGTTGGAACTTATGGGGGTATTTTAATATCAGATATTGATTCAGATGGAAACGAAACAGGAACTACAGATTTAATTAGAAGACGTTGGTTAGATAATGACTTTTATGTAATTAATGCATCAGCTAAATATACTGGGAGTAGGTTAGCTATGATATTTAATTCATCCTACAGTACTTACAGTGGAGATCATTTTGGTGAAATTGTATGGGCAAGGAATTTTAGTAAAGACAGTTCTATCAGAGATAGATATTACGATGGAAATGGAAAAAAAACAGATTTTAGTGTTTTTGCTAAAGCATCTTATGATCTAAGCGATGAGTTAGAACTATATGGAGATGTTCAATTCAGAAATGTTACATACAAGACTAGTGGAATTACATCAGATCTTGTTAATATGTTGATTGATGAATCGTTTAGTTTTTTTAATCCAAAATTTGGATTGTCATACAAGATTAGACCTAATTCCATATTATACGGTTCGTATTCAAGAGCTAACCGAGAACCAAGTCGAAGTGATTATGAAGCAAATGAAAATATAAGGCCAGAGCAACTAAACGATTTTGAGATTGGATGGAGATATAAAAAAAATGGTTTAAGATTCAATCTTAATACATATTACATGCTTTACAACGAACAATTAGTTTTAACAGGAGAATTGGACGATGTGGGTTCTCCAATTAGAACCAATAGTGGTTCAAGTTATCGTATTGGAATAGAATCAGAACTTGAGCTAAAGCTTTCAAGCAATTTGTCATTAAGAAATAATTTTACATTGAGTAGTAATAAAAACAAGAAAATTCTTTCAAAATTTAATGGATCTGTTTTTGATTTTGGAAAAACTAACATCTCGTTTTCACCTAATTTAATCTCATCCAATTCACTAATCTTTTCACCAAACAATAATCTTATGATTAGTTTTTTATCCAAATACGTTGGAAAACAATATATGGGAAATACTGACGCTGTTAACTCTATTTTGGACAGCTACTTTGTTAATGATATTAATTTTAGTTACAAGATTATTTCAAATCTAGTCTTTGACGAAATCATATTTTCAGGATTAGTCAATAATGTTTTTAACAACGAGTATGTTTCCAATGGATATTATTATACTTATGATGATACATGGTCTTCACCCGGTCAAGTAACAACTTTGGATGGAGCTGGGTATTATCCACAAGCTACTAGAAATTTTTTATTGGGATTAACCCTTAAGTTTTAAATTTTGTAAATTCACAGCGTGAAAAGAGTTATTAGCTTAATTCTTATTGGGATTTTAAGCCTTCCTACCATTTTTGGCTTAAATCACTATTTATTTGAAGAGCATGTTGTTTGCTCTGAAGAAAACGCTCATTTTCACGAAGCTGAAATCAGTTGTTCTACATGTGATTTTTTAAGAGCAAATTCTGAGTTTAGTTCTGAAGATTCTACTTTTTTAATTAAAGATTTTTCTATCAATTATAAACAGTATGCTGTTTATAAAAGAACACATTTTTCAAATTTTTATAATTATTTTGATTCAAGAGGTCCCCCAGTAGATTGTTAAATTATTCAATCTAACAAATCAATATAAATTATAAATAAAAAAATGAAAAATATTACAAAAATTGCCTTTTTGGCTTTGCTATTTATTAGCATAAATACAATTAATGCTCAAGATACTCAGGAGAACAATACATTAGTTCCTGTTGAATTATCAGAAGTAGTTGTATCTACTCCTTTTAAAGAGTCATTAAAAAACAACGTTATCAATGTAAGTAAATTAAATCTTCATAATTTAAATTACATTAAAAGACAAAATTTATCTGCTGCAATTCAAGAAATTCCAGGTATTTCTATAATTTCAACTGGACCAGGAATATCAAAACCAGTAATAAGAGGATTATCTTCAAACCGTGTTACAGTTTTTAGTCATAACATGAGAGTTGAAAATCAGCAATGGGGAGACGAACATGGAATGAATCTTTCAGGCTTTGGAGTGGGATCTGTTGAAGTTATAAAAGGCCCAATGTCTGTTCTTTATGGAAGTGATGCCTTGGGAGGAGTTCTTTACATTAATCCTGATAGTTATTATGATGGAGATGGACCTGAAATTGAACTAGGGACAGTTTACAATTCCAACTACAGTGGTTTTACAACTAATTTAGGAGTTAAAGGAAACATTAATAAATTAAATTACATTGTTCAAGCAAGTATGGTTGACAATGATAATTTTAATACTCCAGATCACGAAGTTGAAAACACTTATTTTAAACAAAATGACCTCAACTTTGGTTTAGGGTATAGTTCTGACAACTTTATTTCGGATCTAAGAGTAAACATTTCTGACTCTGAAATTGGAATTCCGCATGGAGATGAGGGGCACGACGATCACGATGATCATGATGATCATGACGATCACGATGATCACGATGACGACGATCATGATGATCATGATGATGACCACGACGATCATGATGACCATGACGATCATGAAGAAGAAAAATCATATCAGGATCTTTTAAACACTATGGTTTCATGGAAGAACAGAATATTATTTGATAATAAATCTGAAATTGAATTCACATTAGGATACAGCATGAACAAAAGAAAGGAATTTGGTCATCACGATGAGCATGGAGATCACGATGATCACGATGACGATCATGGTGATGATGATCACGACGACGACGATGACGATCATGACGATCACGATGATGACGACCATGATGATCATGACGATCATGACGATCATGACGATCACGGAGATGAAGCCGCTTTAAATATGGATTTAGAAACAACAACTTTTGATTTCAAATACATTTTTCCAAAATCTGACAAATTTGAATTAGTACTTGGAACAAACATGTTATGGCAAAGCAATACTAACTTTGGTGATGAAAAATTAATTCCAGATGCTGAAAAGAAAGATTTGGGGTTATATGCATTATCGCACATACATACTTCCAAGTGGGATGTCTTATTAGGATTAAGAATTGATGATAGAAAGATTGAAACAGAAAGCTTTAATGAAAATTTTAACAGCTTTACAAGTTCTGTTGGGTTTAAAAGAAATTTTGGAGAAAATAAAATCTTTAGACTTAATTTTTCTAGTGGATATAGAGCTCCAAATCTATCTGAATTGTTTTCTGATGGCATTCACCACGGAACAAACAGGTATGAAATTGGAGATAAAAACTTAAGTGAAGAGAAGAATTTACAATCTGATATTTCTATTAGTTCATTTGGTTCAAATTATAGCTTTGGAATAGATATCTTTTACAACTCAATTAACGATTATATTTATTTAAATCCAACAGGGACATCAAGAGGATCTGCGCCCGTATACAACTATACTCAAGCTGATGCTTCTTTATTTGGAGGAGAATTATATTATTCTCGATCAACTTCAATCGATTGGCTTTCATTTAAAACATCTTTAGAGTATGTTTCGGGAGAATTAGCAAATGGTGGGTATTTGCCTTTTATATCTCCTTTTACATTTAAACAATCGTTTAACTTAGATTTTGACTCAAACAGTTATAAATTAAGTTTGGTTTCTAAATCCAAGCAAAATAATGTAGCTCAGTTTGAAACTGCAACGGATTCTTACTTCTTGTTAAATTTTTCCGGAAGTCATGAGTTTAATTTAACGAACAATAAATTAGGTTTTGTTTGGTCAGTCAATAACTTATTAGATGAAGAATATTTTGATCATTTATCAAGATTCAAAACTATAGGAATCCACGAAATGGGAAGAAATATTTCTTTTGGTTTAAATTATAAATTTTAAATAAACAATATTTGGTAATTCAGTTTGATATTCGAACTGAATTACCATTTTTTTCTGAAAAGTACATTTTCATCGGATATGCGTTTTCGTTTGTTCCAGAAAGTAGCTGTCCAGTAGCTAGGCTATATTTATAATTATCGCAATTACAAATTGATTGTAACCCTTCAATTTCCATGGTAGAACATGAAGAAGGATATTGGTTAGGACAACTTGCTTCCCAGGCGAAAATTTGATTATTAAAATTAAATAATATTAAACCTTTTATCCCACCAGAATTTAAATACAAAGCACCTCCATTAAAATTTAAGTTATCGTACTGTGGGAGATTAAGATTTATTACTTTTTCGAAAGAAACCTCATGAAGATAAGGGTTTTTGTTTATTTCATTTTTTGAACAAGAAATAAAGTTTAAAATAAGAATTAGTGAAACGTATTTAAATAATCTCATCTGGGTGAAAATAGTTAAAAAATTATAGATTTAATAATTTTGTATATTTGTGTAAGATCCCGTTTTTTTAGGGATTTTTTATTTTAAAATAAGTGTTATGAGTGATGTTTCTTACTATACTGAGGAGGGACTTAATAAGTTGAAAGACGAATTAAATCACCTTAAAGATATTGAAAGACCTAAGGCTTCTAATGCTATTGCTGAAGCTAGAGATAAAGGTGACTTGAGTGAAAATGCTGAATACGATGCTGCTAAGGAAGCTCAAGGAATGTTAGAAATGAAAATTTCTAAACTAGAAGCTATTTTGTCAAATGCTAGACTTATCGATGAGTCTCAGTTGGATTTAAGTAAAGTTTTAGTTTTGTCTAAGGTCACGATAAAAAACTTAAGCAATCAAATGCAATTAAAGTATACTTTGGTTGCTGAAAGTGAAGCAGATTTAAAATCTGGAAAAATTTCTGTAAGTTCTCCTATAGGGAAAGGACTTTTAGGTAAAAAAGTTGGAGAAATTGCTGAAGTAGTTGTTCCTAATGGAACAATAAAATTCGAAATTATTTCAATTGAAAGATAAATATTGAGTTCTATTTTTACACAGATAGTTAAAGGTGAAATTCCTTGTTATAAAATTGCTGAAACCTCAAAATGTTTAGCTTTTTTAGATATTAATCCAAATTCTATTGGTCACACTTTGTGTATTCCTAAAAATGAGGTTGATCTTATTTTTGATCTTGACAGTGAAGATTATATTGAGTTGATGAATTTTTCAAAAAAAATAGCAGTTGCGTTAAAAAAAGCTGTTGATTGTGAAAGAATTGCTATGTCAGTCATTGGATTAGAAGTTCCCCATGCTCACGTTCACCTAATTCCAATTAATTCAATGGATGACGTTTCTTTTAAAAAGAAAGTAAAATTAGAAACAGAAGATTTTAAAACCCTCGCAAAAAAAATCAACTCTTTTTTGTAGATTTTAGTATTCTATCCTCATTAAAAAAATAAAATTATTTACTTTCGTTGTAAATTAAAATAGATATGGATATTACAGGAAAAATTAAACTAATTAATGAGACAAAAGAGTACGGTAGTAACGGTTTTAGAAAAAGAGAACTAGTCGTAACTACAGAAGAACAATACCCTCAAGATTTATTAATTGAGTTTATTCAGGACAAGTGTGATATTTTAAATTCATACAACGTTGGTGAATCCGTTAAAATCGATATTAATTTAAGGGGGAGAGAATGGCAAAGTCCTCAAGGAGAAACAAAGTATTTTAATTCTATACAAGGATGGAGAATCGAAAAAACCTCTTCAGGAGATTCAGATGCAAATATTCCACCTATACCACCTGCTGATGCATTTGAACCAGCAGATGAGGTCAATGATAACGAGCCAGACGACTTGCCTTTTTAATATAGATGCATCTATTAGGTAGCGAACATACATTTCCCTCAGCTGAAACAGCATCTCGAGAGGGTATTGTAGCTATTGGAGGTGATCTTGATCCAAATAGAATTCTAAATGCATACAAAAAGGGAATTTTTCCTTGGTTTGAGAATGATAACAATTTAGTGTGGTGGAGTCCTGACCCAAGAATGGTGTTGTTCCCTAAAAAAATTAAAATATCAAAGTCAACAAAAAAAATAATCAATCAAGATTATTTTAAAGTTACTTACAATCAATCGTTTAATGAAGTGGTTGAATGTTGCTCAAAGGTCAAACGATTTGGCCAAAATGGTACTTGGATAACTGAAGGGTTGAAAAAAGCTTACAATCAACTTCACGAAATGGGGTATGCTTATTCAGTTGAAGTTTGGAAAGATTATGAATTAGTTGGAGGTTTATATGGAATTGACCTAGGGGA
>Ga0255775_1001185_pt1 | contig 24645 bp, 10 predicted proteins | sample 011ome_26_FD_179973 | JGI IMG/M metagenome (GOLD analysis project Ga0255775, IMG submission 179973) | Coastal salt marsh microbial communities from the Groves Creek Marsh, Skidaway Island, Georgia - 011511BT metaG (version 2) | ecosystem: Environmental > Aquatic > Marine > Intertidal zone > Salt...
CTATTTATTTAAATTCAAATGGTAGAAGTGGTACAAGTGGTGGAGTAAGTGTTTCTTACTCACCAAACTATGGTTCACAAGTTGCACAAAACTTTACCTCATCTAATCCACTTATTTCGATACATCCATCAACTGGTGTATTATCGGTAGGTGACCCAATTAAAGGTAGTGGTAATTTAAGTGGTTCTACTATAACAACTACGATTGGTTGGGCAGACCAATATGGAAATAGTGGTACAAGTGATATTACAGTTAATGTAACTCAGAATAATGCACCTGATATTGTATTTACTAATACTTCAAGTAATTTAAATACGAATAATGCTAGATTAGGTGGTGGAACTTTAGTAACTGTATCTTTTACTGATACTGAAAGTGATTCAATCAACTATGATTCATTCCAATTCACAGATACAAGTGGACAGTTAACTGCTACGAAAAGTGGTGGTAATTATTTAGTAACTGCTAACTCTAATTTAAGTGGTTCAACAAATTATACAATCGGAGTAACGATAGAAGATGTACATGGATTCCGTTCTAATACCGAATCACATACCTTTAGTATTGTTCAAGGTGGTATTGGTACAATAAGTGGTGATACTACAATGTATATCATCGAATCAGCAGTAACTAATGATTCTTTCAGAGATGCAACTGGTTTTGGTAATGGAAACATTGCAGATGTAGATGTAACATACCCTTCAAATACTGGTAATCCAACTGTACAATCATTTAGTTCATCAAATCCTGCTATATTAATCAACTCAAGTGGTAATATGACTCTTGGTGTAGATTTAAATGGTTCTACAACTCAAAGTGGTGATACTATTGAAACTTTAATTACTTTCCAAGACCAATATGGAAATATCGGTAGTGGTTCAGTAACTGCAAATGTTTTTGCTAATGGTGCACCCTCAGTAACTTTTGTTCCAACATCTAATTACGATACAGATGATGCAACCATTGGTTCAACTGCAGGTACAATTACAATTTCAGATACAGAATCTAACTCACCATATAATGTAACACTTGGTGGTACTGATGCAAGTAAATTTGATTTAGTTCCTCAAAACTCAATATCATCATCTTGGTTAGTACAACCAACTACTTCATTAACCGCTGATACGTATTCAATTGATATAACTGCTACGGATAATTTTGGTAAATCATCTACTTTATCTAACAAATCAATCGTAGTTGATGCAGTTGCCACTGGTGGTACTGTATATGTTTATACGTTACCAATTGAAGGAGATTATAACAATGTAAATGGTATTACTGGTAATAGTAGTGATGTTCCCCCTGTTCCTACCGTAGCAACTACTTATGGATTCTTTAATGAATTTGTAAATGATGGTGGTCTTGGTAGTGATATGAGTGTTTCATATGGTAGTAATTACATTGCAACTTTAAGAGGTAGTTCAAGTGGAAATAACTTAGATGATGCACTTAGTACTATTGCTGCAATTTCTATCAATTCATCAGAACGAATTTACGCAATATTTCCAGCAGATTCACCTATGAGTGGAATTCCTTCAACATTATCAACTGTTGACCCTGGTTCAAATTCCAATAGTGGTGAATATGTAGTATTTGTATCCGCAGATGGAACTTTCCAAGATTCAACTGGTGGATTAGGAAATGATATCAAATTTGCGAACATACACAAAGTAACCCTTTCATCTCCAGTTGATGGATATAGTGATTGGATAGTTGTTGGTACAGAAGATAAGTTTAATGGTTCAACTGCATACATGAGAATTGTCCCAAGTAGTGGTTCAGCTCCATCTTAATATATTTATAGATTAGAGGAATAACATAATATGGCAATTTTAATTAACGATAAGGTAGTATTAAACTCATCATTTACTGGCTCAACGGCCATTATGGATGTTGACCACATACGTGGTGCTTTTAAGGTATATGACACTTACAGCGAAATGACATCTGCACCTGTTTCTCAGGTATCTAACAATCAAATCGTTTGGTGTCAAGAATTAGAAGAAGCATTTCAAGCTACTGTAACTTTTGCAAATCCTCCATTTTCATTCACCGATACATTAACATGGAATTCTTTCACCGGTTTTGGTGGGGGTGGTAGTGGTACTGGTGATATATCCGCAGTACTTGCTGGAAATGGTTTAGTTGGTGGTGGTACAAGTGGTACCGTTCAATTAAACATCGGTGCAGGAGACGGTATATCTGTATCTGCAGATGCAGTTTCTATAAGTACAGGTTCTGCTCATTTCGAAGATGGAGTAGAAAAGATTGTAATAGTTACTGAATTAGACGGTGGTACTATATAAAATAAAAAATTAAGTTTATACTTATACATTATAAACTACTATATAGTAGTTTTTATTTAGGGCAGATGACCCAATTTTAATCAAGGTTTTATCAATACAAACAAAAATTATTTTAACTAAACAAAACAAGGAAAATTAAAAAATGGCACAAATTATTAGACACAGAAAAGGGGTCTTGGAAAGTGTTGCATCTGCTACTAAAAGAAAAGCGGAATTATTAGTTGTAACTGGTTCATCAGCATCTTCAATAGATACTGGTTTACTATTTATCGGTACTGAAGGTGGAGCTGCAACTGTAGCAAACAAAGTTCATACTGGAGCAGTTACTCCTGATTTAACTGGTGCAGACTACGATACATCTATTGATGGTATCCCTTTTTATAATACAACTGAAAAAAAATATTACATCCTTAAAAAGGGTGGTAATATAGAAGTTAAGGCTTCTGCAAATACAGACGGAACTGGATTAGTTTCATCATCTGCTCAAATAGACCAATTAGGGTTCTTAAAAGTAAATTCAGATTCAGTAGTATCTGGTTCTGAACAAATAACAGTTACTAACACTACTGGCTTTACTGCATTTAGTTCTTCATTAAAAGCAACTGATGATGCACAAAATGTTAGACTTGGTCAATTAGAAGCATTCTCATCTTCTTTAGATGGTGATTTCGCTACTGATGCAGAATTAATAGCAATTTCAGGAGCAGTTGCAAGTACAATTGATGCTTTAACAACTGATGAGGTTGCTGAAGGTTCAAACCTTTACTTTACTGATGCAAGAGTAAAAACTAAATTAACTGCAGAAGGTGTAATCTCTGGTTCATCTCAGGTTCAAATTGATGATGTAACTGGATTTACTTCATTCTCAAGTTCAGCTGACTCAAGAATAAGTACTATCGAAACTTCACTTGGTGAAGGTGGTGGTATTGGTGGTAGAGTTGAAACTTTAGAGAGCTTTGCTACAGACGCTGGGGCATCTGTTGTTGAATTATACGCTACTTCATCTGACCAAGAGGGTAGATTGGATATAATTGAAGCAAAAACTTTAGTTTCTTCTTCTGCACAAATTGTAACAAGATTATCTAACCAATCAGTAAACTTTGGTAGTGGTGATATCGTTGCTAATTCATTTAGTGGTAACGGTTCTAACTTAACCAACATTCCTCTTGGAACTGCAACAACTGGTGATTATGTAGATAGTTTAGTTGCTGGAACAGGTATCACACTTACAAACAATAGTGGTGAAGGTTCAACTCCTACAATCGCTACTGCTCAAGATATCTCAGATTCAGCTTCTCCAACTTTTGCTGATTTAACTCTTACTGGAGATTTATCTGTATCTGGTACAACTACTACAACTAACCAAACTACATTAACAGTAAGTGATTCAAAAATCTTCTTAGCAGATGGTAACGTAGGTGATTCTTTAGATTCAGCTATTATCTTCAACTATAACGATGGTGAAGCTAACACTGCAGGTATGTTTAGAGATGCAACTGATGGTTCAATTACTATCTTTGGTTCTTATACAGGTAGTTCAGAGGTTGGAAATACAATTGATGTTACAGCTGACGGATATTCTTTAGGTGTAATTAAAGCAGCTGAATTTGATGGTGCAGTTGAATGGTCAAACATTGCAAACAAACCTGATACAGAACTTACTATTGCTTTAAGTGGTAGTGTTGCTGGTAACGGTACAGTTGTTTTCAACGAACTTGGTGATGCTAGTTTAACTATTACTTCATCAATTCCTGCAGATACTAACTTAACATTAAATGACTTAGTTATTGATGGTAGTTTAACCGTAACTGGTACAACAACCTCTACAAATGTTTCAACTGTATCTTCAGATAATCCATTAGTAATTCTTAACTCATCTGGTGGTGGTAATCCTGATGTAGGTATTATCGGTCAGTATGATGTTGATGGTTCAACTATTGTAAACGGTTTCTTCCGTGATGCAACTGATGGTAAGTGGAAAGTATTTGATGGTTCAACTCAGAGTATGAGTGATAGTGCATTAATCAATACTGCAAACGCTGGATATGGTTTAGGTGTAATTCAGGCTGGTTCATTCTCCGGTTCATTGGATTTCTCTTACTTAGAAAACGTACCTGCACCAAGTATTGAAATTAGTGCTTCAGGTGACCTTTCTGGTTCTGCTGTAACTACATTAACTGACTTACAAGATGGTATATTAAACTTAGATTTATCTATACCAACAACAAGTAACTTAACGTTCAATAGTTTAGATATAACTTCAGATTTATCAGTAGTTGGTAATATATCTGTTGATAACATCGAGGCTAGTGGAGATATTACTTCTTCTGCAGGAGCTCAAATTGGTACTAACTTAACTGTTGGTGGTGATGCAACTGTATCTGGTGATATTTCTGCTGATAACTTAACATTAAGTGGTAACTTAACTGTTCAAGGTACAACTACAAGTGTTAACTCAACTACAATTGAATTAGGTGATAACATCATCGAATTGAATGGTACTGGTGCAACCAATGGTGGTTTATTAGTAAACGATACTGATGGTCCTTTAAATGGTTCATTACTATGGGATGGTGCTTCTAACTTCTGGAAAGCTGGTGGTGCTGGCGAAGAATCTCGTATTCTTGTAGTAGGTGGAATGAGTGTTGTATCTGGTTCATCTCAGATTAATGCAAGTGAAACCTTTGGTTGGTCTACTGATTTCAAATCAGAATTAGATGCAAATACTGTAATATCTGGGTCATCCCAAGTTAATTTAGCAAATGTAACTGGTAATTCTACTTCAAACGTAACTGAAGGAACTAACCTTTACTATACTCAAGACAGAGTTAAATTTAAATTAAACACAGATGGTGTAATTAGTGGTTCTTCACAAGTTAGTTTATCTGGTGTACAAGGTGATACAAGTGATATCGATGAAGGTTCAAACCTTTACTTTACTGATGCAAGAGTTAAAACTAAATTAGATGTAGAAGGTGTAGTTACTGGTTCAGAACAAATCACATTAGGTGATGTAACTGGATTTACTTCATATTCTTCTTCTGTTGATACTCGTATCTCTAATTTAAGTGGAAACTTAAATACTTCTATTAAAACTAAATTAGATGCAGAAAATGTTGTTTCTTCTTCGGCTCAAGTAATTGAACACTTAGTTGGAAATAATATTACTACTGGTGAAATTACAGGTTCTAACTTATTATTAAGTGGAAATGCTAAAATCGATGGTAACATTGTTCTTGGTGGTAATATCACAATTGGTGATTCAACTACTGATTCAATTGCTTTCAACGCTGACTTAGAATCTGATATCATACCAAACTTAGGAAATACTTACGATTTAGGTTCTGAAATTAGACCATATGCTGAAATTCATGGTGTAAATCTATACGGAGCTCTAAAAGCAAGTAACAACGTAGTTTCTTCTTCTGCTGCAACTGCAAACGTAGAAATGACTGTTTCTAACGGTGTTGTATCTGCTGAACTTAAAGGTGGTGTTGTATCTGGTTCATCTCAAGTTGTTTCTTTACTTGCTGACCAAGCTACTGATTTCGGTACTGGTAGAGTAAGTGGTGATAACTTCGGTGATGCTGCAGGAACTTCTACTTTCACTGGTTCATTCGTAGGTGATGGTTCTCAATTAACAGGTTTAGTAACTGATTTAAGAATTTCTGGTTCTACTGGAGATGATGTAGTTTCTTTACTATCTGATGATTTAACTTTCGCTGGTGGAACTGCAATTTCAGTTGATGTAACTGATAACACAATCACAGTTAATGCTGATGATGCTTCTACATCTGCTAAAGGTATCGCTTCTTTTGATGCTGATGATTTCTCAGTAACAAGTGGAAACGTTGCAATTAAAGATGGTGGTGTAAGAGCTGCTAACTTTAATGCTGATGTTGTTGGAACTGGTATCTCTCTTAACGGAGCAGATAACTCATTAGATGTTGATTATGGTTCAACTGCTGGAACTGCAGTACAAGGTAATACAACTATTTCTGTTAGTGGAACTGCTAACGAGGTTGAAATTACTGGAACTACTTCTCAAGCTCTTGGTGGTGGTGTATCTTACACAGTAGGATTACCTTCTGATGTAACAATCGGAAACGATATCCAAGTTACTAACGATGCTGCAGTTGGTGGAAACTTAACTGTAACTGGTAACCTTTCAGTATTAGGTACAACTACAACTGTTGATTCAACTACTGTACAAATTGGTGATAACGTATTAGAACTTAACTACGGTGGTGCACAAACTACTGCTGGTTTATTAGTTACTGATTCAACTGCACCAAATACAGCAAGTGGTTCATTAGTTTGGAATGGTGTAACTGATGTTTGGACAGCTGGTCCTTTAGGTTCTGAAAAAGAACTTGCAAGATTAAACTCTGCTCCAACTGCTAACACAGTTCTTAAAGCTGATGCTAACGGATTGTTAGTTGATTCTGTAATGACTGATGATGGTACTGATGCTACGTTTAGTGGTGATGTTATCGTTGATGGTTTAACTGCTTCTTCATTCTTATATGCAGATGCTAACAAACAATTAACTGCAATAACACCTTCTAATGCTGGTGATGTAATTCAATGGAATGGTTCATCATTCGTTGCTTCTAACGAACTCGATGGTGGTACATTCTAATTAGAATATACTTTTTAATACTAAACCCTCACAGAAATGTGGGGGTTTTTTTATATCTTTTAATATTCATATACTTATATAAGTGGTAATATGTTTTTAAAACACCACAATTTCGATACATTTATATTTATATGTAATAAATTAGGAAGAACTTAATGGCAGCAACATTACAATTAAGGAGAGGTAGTTCATTTACCGACCCATCAATATCAGAACCATTTTTTAATACAGGCTCAAATGTTTTACAAGTTGGGTATGGAACCACCTCTGGTGAACATATTACTCTCGTAAAAATCGGTGAAAACACAGGTGATGTTTCATTTATTGGTGATATTTCGGGTTCAAACTTATCATTGAGTGGTAATGCAAATATTGCAGGAAATATTACTCTTGGTGGTAGTATTTATCTTGGTGATGGTGATTCAACTGATGAAATCATCGTAAATGCATCTTTGAGTGGTTCATTGGTACCTGATACCGATGGTGTATATGATTTAGGTTCAACAAGTTTTAGATACAACAACATTCATGTATTATCTGCTTCTATCGAAAACTTGCAAGTTGGTGGTAGTGGTATTCTTTCTTCTTCACAGCAAATTTCTGATTATAATATATTTTTGGAAATCGATGGAATGAATGTAGTATCGGGTTCTTCTCAAATAGATTTAACCCAAACCACCAATTATATTAGTGGTATAAAAACAAGATTAAATTCAGAAACTGTCATTTCTGGTTCATCTCAAGTAACAATCTCGGATACAACTGGTTATACTTCATTTAGTTCTTCAATTGCAACAACCGATGAAGGTCAAGATGTTAGATTAGATAATATTGAAACGTTTACTGCATCACTTGATGCAACTTTCGAAGAAATTGCATCTTCAACTCATACGTTAGTTAGTGGTTCATCTCAAATCGATGTAAATACTACACAAAACTTCCAATCATTCTCATCTTCAGTAGATAATAGATTAGATGAGGTTGAATCAACAAGTTCTATAAACGAAACAAATATAACTGAATTATTTTCTACTTCATCTGACCATGAAGGTAGGGTAATAGATTTAGAATCAACTGGTTCTAATCATGAAACAAGAATAACTGATTTAGAGTCATTCTCATCTTCGTTAGATAATACATTTGTAACCGAAATTGAATTAGCTTCAGCAACTGGTGCATTAGAAACTACTGATAGTGAACTTAGTGGTAGATTAGATAGTGTTGAAAACTTCACATCATCAATTGACACGACAATCAAAACTAAATTAAATTTAGATGGGGTTGTTAGTGGTTCATCACAGGTAATTGAAATCTTAGATTCATTAAATTCATATACATCATCTAATGATATCAATCAAGGGGTTCAAGATGATAGATTAGATAATATTGAATTATATACTGCATCCTTAGATAATACTTACGAAGAAAAATCATCGTTAACCCATACTTTATTTAGTGGGTCATCTCAAGTAAACGCAGATACAATTACCAACTTCGATTCTAATGTAAAAACTAAATTAGATTTAGATAATGTAATTTCATCTTCGGTTCAAGTAACAATTTCAGATACAACTGGATATACTGCTTTTAGTGCATCTATTGCAACAACTGATGAAGGACAAAATGATAGATTAGATTCAATCGAAGTATATACTGCATCTGTTGATAATCTCTATGAAGAAATCTCAAGTGAAACTCATACTTTAGTATCTGGTTCTTCTCAAATACAAATTGATTCGGTAAGTGGGTTTACTGCTCACTCATCTTCAGTCGATTCTCGATTAGATTCTTTAGAAGGTGATTCACATACACATTCAAACAAAGCACAACTTGATACGATTAACCAAAATCTATCAAAAACTTCAAATGTAACTTTTAACGATATCACTGCAAGTGGTAATGTTATTGTTAGTGGAGATTTAACTGTATTGGGTACTGCAACCGAAATTCAAACAAGTGAATTAGTAATTAAAGATAAATTAATTACAATTGCAAGTGGGTCTACTAACTCTGCAGAAGCAGATGGTAGTGGTATTGAAATTGATGGTGCTGGAAAATCTTTAATATGGGATGATGCAACACAATCATTCATCTTAAATGCAAAAGTATCTTCATCTGTTGGTTTCAAGGGTGATGGTTCTGAATTAGACAACGTAACTGCATCTGATGTTGAATATATTAATGTATTAAACAAACCAACTTTATTTAGTGGGTCATCACAAGTAGATTATCCTTCAATTTCCAATATTCCAAGTGGAATTGTTAGTGGTTCATCTCAAGTAAATGCAGATTCAATCGTAAACTTCGATTCTAATGTAAAAACTAAATTAGATTTAGATTCAGTTGTAAGTGGTTCAAGTGGAGACCAATTAACTGCATCATTAGATTCGAGATATTTAGAAATTAATGGTGACGGTGTATTTAGTGGTTCATCTCAAGTAAATGCAGATTCAATCGTAAACTTCGATTCTAATGTAAAAGATAAAATGAATCTTGATAATGTAATATCAGGTTCAGTTCAAATAACTAATGGGAGTGGTATCCTTTCATCTTCTAATGAAAACTTCACTACCTTTTCATCTTCAGTAGATAATCGATTAGGAGAGATAGAAACTACCTTCTCATCTTCAGTAGATTCTCGTTTAGATTTCATAGAAGGAGATTTCTCACAATCAGTAGATTCTCGTTTAGATTTACAAGAAGCATTTTCAGAATCACTTGATAATGAATTTTTAAATACAAATGGTGATAATGTAGTATCTGGTTCAACTGGAGAACAATTAACTGCATCTTTAGATTTACGATATGAGGGAATTGCATCTTTAACTAATACGTTAGTTAGTGGTTCATCTCAAATTGATGTAACTCAAACTACCAACATTGAAACTCTTGCAACAACTGGTTCAAATTTATTTGTTGGTAATCAAACTATAACTGGTTCATTATCTACAAGTGGTTCTGTATCATTTGAGGGAATACCATGGCCGTCAGTTGGGTCGGAATCCCATATTATAAAAACTCAACCATATCTTCTAAATTTAGATTCTGGTAACAGAAGTTATGATTATCTTGGCATTGCACTTGAACACTTCGAAGATGCACCATCAACTTATCATAACTCACTTGCAATATATTCATTTGATAATCACGATACTCCGAGTTTTGGTACTGAATTTAATGTAGGTCCATTAAGAAACCACATGAGGGTGTACCCATCGAGTTCATCTGAGGTGCTAGACCCTACTCATTTAGGTAACATTTCGGTTGAAGATGCACAAGATGGAAATTCTCGTATAAAAATATATGCAGATAATTTACAAATTGGTGTATTTAATTCTGAAGCAATTACCATAGGTAATGCATCTTCTCATATTTATTTAAATGCAAATGAAATAGTATCAGATTCACCAATATCATCTTCTAATCATATATCAGCTTCATTCTTTATTGGAGATGGTTCTCAATTAGAAAATATAGTAGCAAGTGAAATAACATACGAAAACATTACTGGTTTACCAAATGGTTTAGTAAGTGGTTCATCTCAAATTGATGTAACTCAAACACAAAACTATGGTTCAATCAGACAATATGATGATAGTGATAACTTAATTTATTTAAACTCAAAAAATATAGTAAGTGGTTCAACTTATTCATCTCCATCTCAAGGTACTCTTAGAGCTACTATAAATGGTGTTAACTCTGATGTAGATTTAGGGTTACAATCAACTGATACTCCAACATTCAATAGTTTAACTGCTTCTAATTTACCTGAACACGATAATACTCATTATGATGCTGTATTTAAAGGAACAGCTGGTGAATTTGGATATAGAACTCTTGCAACTGCAGCATTCTACCACGTATCTAACTCAATAGATGATGGTAACCCATTAGTTCTTGGTAATGCCGGTGCTGTTAAGACTTACGTAGATGCAAAAATTATTGCTGCATCTGCAGGTGATATTACTGAGGTAAATGCTGGACCTGGACTTGGTGGTGGTTCTACTATTGGAGCTGCAACTTTAAATTTAGATACTGGTTCACAACATTTTATTGATGGTGTAACTGGTATTGCACCAACTTTACCCGATGGATTAATTAGTAGTTCAGACCAAGTAACACAATCACTTGATACACGATATGTGACTCAAAATGGTGATAATGTAATTAGTGGTTCTCTATTTGTTGAAGATATTGATGATGCACAAGAGAGAGTTATATTTGAAGTAAACAATCGAGAGGCTACTATTTTTCAAGTAAATAATGACATCTACTCGACTACTCATGGTGCAGAAATCATAATGAATCTGTCCAACGGCCATGGTTTATTTGATGGTGATATTATTATTAGTGGGGATTTAACTGTAAATGGTACAACTACTACTATTAATACTACAAACTTAAATGTAGAAGATAATATTATAGAACTTAACTATGGTGGTTCTGCTACCAATGGTGGTATTCTTGTAAAAGATGTAACTGGTGGTTCAACTACAAGTGGTTCTTTAGTATGGGATGGCACAAATGATGTTTGGAAGGCTGGTATTCTTGGTTCTGAGTCTGAACTATTAACTACTGCAAACTTTACATCAACTTTACCTGCAGGAATTGTTTCTGGCTCATCTCAAATTGATGTAACTCAAACAACAAATTATAGTTCAATTAATCAATACTCCGATGCTAAGGTAAAAATAAAATTAGATGCAGATAATGTACATAGTGGTTCTTATTTAGGAACTGCAACTACTTCTCAATTAGATGAGGGTACTCGATTATATTACACTAATGAGAGAGTAAAAATAAAATTAGATGCAGAGGGGGTAATTAGTGGGTCATCTCAAGTATTAGGTGGAGAAGGTATTCTTTCATCATCTAACGAAAACTTTACTGATTTTTCAAGTTCAGTAGATTCTCGTTTTGGTGCACTATCAACTGATTATAATGATTTACAAAATGTTCCAAGTGGAATCGTTTCATCATCAGAACAAATTTCTAACTATACTACATTCTTAGAAATTAATGGAGATGGTGTAATTTCTGGTTCATCTCAAGTACAAATTGATTCAGTAACTGGTTTCACTTCATTCTCATCTTCAGTAGATGGTAGAATTGATTTATTAGAATCATTCTCATCATCTTTAGATGCTGGATTTGTAACTGAAGAAGAATTAAATACTGCAACTCAATCATTAGTAGATTCAATTGGTACCAAATTAAATACTGGTTCATATAATACAGATTCACAATCCTTTGATTCTCGTTTAGATTCTTTAGAAGGAGTAACTTCTGAGAATCCATTAACATTTACTGATACACCAACTATTGATTTCACACGAGTTGACGATACGATAACTGCTGATGTTATTGGTGGTATAGTTAGTGGTTCATCACAAGTTATTAGTATATTGGATTCATTGAATTCATATACATCATCTAATGATATAAATCAAAATACTCAAGATGGTAGATTAGATAATCTTGAATCATATACTGCATCAGTTGATAGTCTTTATGAAGAAAAGGCAAGTGGAACACATACTTTAGTTAGTGGGTCAATTCAAGTAATTGATATATTATCTTCGGTAAACTCATATACATCATCTAATGATATAAATCAAAATACTCAAAATGGTAGATTAGCTGCTTTAGAAATAGAAACTGGTTCTATTGCAACCGAACAGAGTACACAAGATGGTAGATTAAATAACTTAGAATCCTACACTGCATCAGTTGATAGTCTTTATGAAGAAATAGCAAGTGGAACTCACACCTTAGTTTCAGGTTCAGACCAATTAACTGGTTCTTTAGTGGATTTAACATCAGCTCAAACTATTAGTGGAACAAAAACATTTACTGATATAGTTGTTAATGGAACTGGTTCATTTGCAACCTTCGTTTCAACTCAAACAAGTATTCAATATGTTGGTGATTCATTTATAGTATTAAACAATGATACTCCAACTCAAAGATATGCTGGTTTAGCAGTTTATGATTCTGGTTCTGCTGGAGTTACTGCATCTTTACAATTCGATGGCCAGACAAATGATTGGTTCTACGAATATTCCGATGATGGTGGTGTAACAACTGACCATGGAGCAGTATTATTCGGACCAGAATATTCAACAAAGGGTTCACCAACATATCCAACAAACAATACAATACAAAAAGGTAATGGTAGTCATCACTTATTAGATTCTAATATTACAGATAATGGGTCTACTATTACACTTGGTTCGAATACCAATGTAATTGGAACAATATCAGCAACTACATTTGCAGGAATGATTAGTGGTTCATCTCAAATTGATTATAATTCAATTCAGAATACACCATCACTATATACATCCAATCAAGCAACAAATACAGATTCAGATGTAACTTTCAATAGTGTATCTGCTACTGCTGATATTGTTGCATATGCATCTTCAGATAGACGATTAAAAGATAATATTTTACCAATTTCTAATCCTTTACAAAAAATTAACTCAATTGGTGGGTATAGTTTTGAATGGAATGTTGAGAAACAAGATATTTATAGTGGTAAAGATTACGGAGTAATTGCACAAGAAATCGAAGAAATCCTTCCAGAATTGGTTGACACTCGAGAAAATGGGTATAAGGCTGTAAAATACGATAAATTAGTATCACTTTTAATAGAAGGTATTAAAGAGTTATCAACAGAAGTAGAACAACTAAAACAACAAATTAACAAATAGGGAACAATTAAATGGCTCAGATTATTAAATTAAAAAGAAGTCTTGTAGAGGGTTCTAAACCAACCACTTCCGATTTATCCGCAGGGGAATTAGCAATTAACGTCTATGACGGTAAAGTATTTCTCCGTAAATCAGGTTCGGTAGATGAAGTACAAGAAGTAATTACTAACAATTATAGTGGTAGTATAAATGTAGATGGTGCAATCACTGCTTCTTTCTTCAAAGGGGATGGTTCAAGATTAACGAACATCACAGTTGATCAGGCTGCAACTATTAAATCGTCTTTCACGGATTCATCAACATGGGTAGTAACTCATAACTTAGATACTGATACTCCATTAGTTCAAGTATATGATTCAAATGATTATCAAATCATACCACAAACATTAAGAATTACTGATACCAATACAGTAACCATTACATTCTCAACTGCAGAAAGTGGACATGTTGTTGTTGGTAAAGGTGGTCATGTAGTTAGTGGTTCTATCGCTGCTGAAAACATCGATGGTTTTGATAATTTAGTAAAAACAAGATTAGATGCCGAAGCGGTAGTTAGTGGTTCAACTCAATTCTTGGGTGATGTGACTGGTACTCCTTTTGCAACTGTAATTGCCTCCGTTGATGGTGGTGATATTTAATAATAAAAACAATATAAACAAAAACAAGGATAAGAAAAAATGATTATACACAGTCCCATAATTTCAGGTTCGTTAACGTTCGCAGATGGTTCTACTTTTACATTACCCGATGGTGGTAATTATAGTGGTTCATTTAGTGGTTCAATACAAATCGCAGAAGTTCAATCACATTTAATACCAGACACAACTGAAGTCTATGATTTAGGTTCTGCTACACATCGATTTAGAGATATCTATTTGAGTGATGCTACTATTAAATTAGGTAGTGGTAAATTTGGTATCACTGGTGGAATATTCCAAATGACAACCAATGATGATGTACCAATGACACTTGGTGTTGGTAGTATGCAATTAAAACCAGTTGGTTTCCCTCCAATTAGTCTTACTTCAACTGCTACTGGTTTCAATCTTGTAGATGAAGATGATGAGCCTGCACCAATGCAAATAAAGTCACTTACTATTAAATCAGCGAGTAATTCCGCAAGTGATTTCTCTATTGGTACAAATAATGGTAAGATTAGTTTTACAACCTATGGAAGTGGTACTTGTGCTACATACAGACTTCAAAATCATGATTTACAGGAAAATTTATTCTTCAGCTATACTGATTGTAATGGCGATCCTGTAACAACTTCTTTAAATACGAGTCAAACTACAACTTTCCAAGCATTGGAAGGTAGTTTTGCAAGAACAAGTGGTACTGATAACTATACTATAAAATTAACTTCTTATGATACTATTGAATCTGCTCCAGTTGAGGTTTCTAAATTAACTATAACTGGTTCTGCTGGTGGTGGTACAATTGTATCTACTGATTCTGGTGTTAAAGTAACAGACCCTGAGGATGAAACTCAACCAGGTCAAGTGGAACTTGCAACTATAACATTAACTAATGATTCTGGTGTTGCTGGAACAAAAGTTACTGCTAATGCTGGAACTGGTCAAGTATCCTTTACTGATTTATTTGATGAACCAACTGGTCTTATAGTTGAACAAATAACAATACCACCTGCAAGTGGTTCTTCAAATACTACATCAACTGTTATTAAACAAAAAACAACTGCTCAAGGTAGTGGGGTTTCTTTCTTTGAAGTATCTTCTTCACAGTGTGCTAGATATAGAGTAATAAACCATTCAACACAACAAAATTTATTTTTCAACTATACTGATTGTGATGGTGTTCCTGTAACTGGTGGACAGATTTTAACATCTACAAGTGATGTTATTACCATGCAAATGGGTTCTTTCCAAAGAACTGGTGGTGGTAGTGACCATTATGATATAAAACTACTTGATTATGTAAATGCAGATTATGCTGTTGCTGAAATTAAAGAATTAGAAATAAGCACTACTGGTTCTTCTGATAATATTGTTATACGCCTTGATGATAATGGTGGTAGTGGTACACCAAAACTAACACTTACTGTAAGTGGGTCTGATGCTCCTGCTGAACTTCAAACAGGTAATTTATTAGTATCTGGTTCTAATGGAACTTCTACTATTACAAATGACTTACCAGGTGAAGGACTTGCTGTAACAGATTCAACTGGTTCTCTTACACCAATTAAAGCAAAAACATTTGAACTTGAGGACCCTGATACTGGTGATATAATTTCACTTAGTGTATCAAGTGGTTCATTAAACACTACTGCAACTAACTCAAGTGGTTCTGCTATTTCTCCTCCACAATCTAACTTAACTGGTTCATTTACTGGTTCATTAGGATTAACTGGTGATATTACATCAGAAGCTGATTGTGTAAAAATTGGTACAGAATTAAATCCAATATGTGATATATATGCTACACGTATTACTGGTTCATTAAGTGGTACTGTAAATGGAATTAACATTGTTGATGTAAAAACAAATGTTGATGCAATCTTATCTGGCTCTGCTGCTGATAAAGATTCATTCGCAGAGATTGTAACATTGATTAATAGTGTTGATACAACTAATGATTCAGTATTCGCTGGATTCGTTACTTCTTCGAATGCTGCACAAGGTGTTCAAGATGGTAGATTAACTGCTTTAGAAGCTGAAACTGGTTCAATTGCAACTGCACAAGGTGTTCAAGACGGTAGATTGGACACATTAGAAAATACAGTTAGTAATCTTTCTACTGATTATAATGATTTAGAAAATATCCCAAGTGGAATCGTTTCTAGTTCAATACAAGTAGATATTACAGGTACAACTAACTACTCTACTGTTTCTAATCACATTGCTAATACTTCTAACCCACATAGTGTTACTAAAACCCAAGTTGGGCTATCAAATGTAGATAACACTTCGGATGCTGACAAACCAGTCTCTACTGCTACTCAAGATGCATTAGACTTGAAAGCAACTGTATCTGCTTTAAATACTGAAAAAGATAGAATCGATGCAATTCTTGCTTCTTCTGATGCTGATAAAGATTCATTCGCAGAGATTGTAACATTAATCAACACAGTTGATACAACTAACGATAATGCATTTGCTTCTTTCTATACTGCATCAAATGATAGATTTGATAATATCGAAGGATTTACTTCTTCTATCGATACTACAATCAAAACTAAGATGGATGCGGATAGTGTTGTAAGTGGTTCATCTCAAGTAACACTTGGTGATGTAAGTGGATTCAATACATTCAGTTCTTCTGTATCTGCTACTTTTGATGGGTTATCTTCAAACTATGTAGATTTAATAGGTATTCCTGACGGTATTATAAGTGGTTCAGACCAGATAGCTATAACATCTGCAAATATTAGTGATGTTGATGCATTCTCACAAAGTGGAACATATGCAAACCTAAGAGCTCAGGCTACTACTGCTGGAGACGTTGGTTTAGGTAATGTAACAAATGAGAGTAAAACAACAATGTTTACTTCTCCAACATTCACTGGAACTGTATCTAACTCAGGTGGTGCAGTAGTAACTGATGAAATAACAATTACATCTGGTGGTCAAGTTCGTGGTTCATTAACTGGTGATGCAGATGGACTTTACTTAACTGCTCCAAGTGGAAAAGGTATTGGAATCCTTACTGACGGTGCGAATGATGGTATGATAGTTCAATCAGATGGTAGTACTGTAATATATGGTTCACTTGCATTAGAAAATATACCTGCGAACACGAGTTCTGAATTCGCTGTCGTAGTTGGTGCTTCAAACACATTGAATTACAGACAACTTGGTTCGAATGCATTTAATTCAACTGCTTATGCTACTACTGCTTCGGTATCTAATGTAGATAACACTTCGGATGCTGACAAACCAGTATCAACTGCACAACAATCTGCGTTGGACTTGAAAGTTAATAAAACATCTGCACAAGCTTTATCATCTGCTGGAGATGCACTTACTCTTTCAGGTGATACACTTACTTTAACAAGAGGTGATGGTTCAACTGATACAGTTGATTTATCTGCTTATTTAGATGAAGATGCAAGAGCAATCGCAAGTGGTATACTTAACTCTTCAACTGGTATTGTAACTTTTACTAGAGATGACGCTAGTACGTTCACATTAGACTTATCTGCTTTATTGGATGATACTAACCTTGTAACTTCAGTTGCTGGTAAATCAGGTGTAGTAACTCTTGTTAAGGGTGATGTTGGACTTGGAAATGTTGATAATACATCAGATGCTAATAAACCAGTATCAACTGCTACTCAAACTGCATTAGACTTGAAGTATGATGCTTCTAACCCTGTTGGATATACAACTTATACATCTAACCAAGCAACTAACACTACATCGGATGTAACGTTCGCTAGTGTATCTGCTACGGGTGATGTTGTTGCATACTCATCTTCGGATAGAAGATTGAAGGATAACATCGTAAACATCGAAAACCCAATTGAAAAAGTTCAGAAATTGAACGGTGTAACATGGGATTGGAATGATAACGCTGATGAACTTCAGAAATCTATTGCAAATGTAGGGGTTATTGCTCAAGAAGTTGAAGAAGTTCTTCCACAATTAGTGAAAGATAGAGAGAACGGATATAAAGGTGTAGATTACGCTAAGTTAACTGGTCTTTTAATCGAAGCTGTTAAGGAACAACAGAAACAAATCGATGAGTTGAAATCTCGATTAGGATAAGAAATAAATAAGAACCACCCACCTTCCTTATATAAGAGAGGTGGGTTCGGTTTTTTCTAAATCCTCATATATATAATTAAATAATTGAAAACGGTAAGTCATAAATATGGCACAAGTAGTAAAGCTAAAGAGAACCTCTGTACAGGGTAGAATACCCTCTATTTCCAACCTCGAATTAGGAGAGTTGGCAATTAACACCCATGATGGTAGAATATTTTTTGAAAAAGATAATGGTATATTATCTATACAAGAAATTCTAACCACAAATTCACAAAATTCAGGTTCATTTAACTTAACTGGTGCTATTTCGGCTTCAAGTTTATCAATTAGTGGAGATACTACCATTGGTGGTAATCTTACATTAGGTGGAAACATTACAATAGGTGATGCAACTACTGATGTTGTTAATGTTACTGCTGGATTTAGTGGTTCCCTACTCCCAAACATAAGTTTAGAATCAGATTTAGGTTCTCCTACTGAAAAATGGAAGGATTTATACGTAGGAACTGCCTCGGCAGATTTTTTTGTTGGTGATGGTAGTGGATTAACAAATTTACAAGTATCATCAAGTATTGTAGAAGCTACAACTGTAACTTCTTCCTTTGATAATGAATCAACTATTTCAATAATACATAGTTTTGATTCTAAAAATATTATAGTATCGGTATATGATACCGATTACTCACAAATTATTCCACAAAGTGTAACTCTTACAGATAATGATACCGTAGATATTGTATTATCAAATACTGGCTCAGGTCATGTAGTAGTTGCAAATGGTGGACATATAGTACGAGGTCTTTATGTAGACGAAGTTGCAAAAGTAAGTGATACTTTTACTAATCAAACTTCTTATACAATTAATCACTCATTTGGTACCAAGGATGTAATTGTCACGACATATAACACAAGTGATGAACAAATTTTACCACAATTAGTATCCACACCAACAACTTCTTCAGTTGAAATAGGATTTGAAAATCCAACAAGTGGTCGAGTTGTTGTAGTAAAAGGAGGTCACTTAGTATCTGGTTCAATTCCTTTTGAAAATATATCAAATAAACCTGACTTAATTAGTGGAAGTGTAACTGGTTCTAATATAGTAGGCTCAGATACAGTTACTTCAATCGAAACTATGACATCTGCTTCTTATGCATTAATTACACCTGTGAGTGGAACTCTTTATATAATTACAGATTAAGATGAACTTATCAAATGCAACAGAGTTATATATAAACAATAAGGATGTAAATGAAGTTAGATTAAATAACAATTTAATTTGGTCTAAGTACTTCCAACCAAACACTAATGGATTGGTAATGTTTATAGATGGTGCTAACCCTGACTCATATTCAGGAAGTGGAAACACTTGGTATGATATATCTGGTAATAACCATAATATTTCACTAGGTTCTACTGTTTCTTATACTTCTGATTTTGGTGGAGTTTTAACTTTTCCTGAAAATTCAAATGGATACGGTAGAAATACTACTATGAATCTATCAACATCTAATTATACAGTTATAACTTATGTAAGAAAGTTATCTAACTCCAATAATGGGCGTACAGTTACTGCTTACCAAAATAACTGGTTAATCGGACACCATGATGATACTTATGGGGATTACTATGCAGAAGGATGGATATACAGTCCTTCAAGTCCAAAATCTGATACAACTTGGAGAATGTTTGCAGGTACTGGTCATATATCTAATGATGTTTATCAACTATATATTAATGATTCACTAATTGTTCAAAACAACTTAGGAAGTCAAGGACCACGTGGATGGAATTTTAACAATCAGTATGACCAATATTCAAACTGTCAAATCGCAAATCTTATAGTATATAATAGAGTACTATCAGCATCAGAAATTCAAGATGTATATAATAACACTAAAGGACGATTTGGACTGTAAATAATATAATATGTACGATGTTTACTACACTACTGGCGGAGGACCTTGGGTAAATGCAGGAACGGATACTTGGGTTAATTTATGGTTAGAGTTAATTGCACCTAAATTAGAAGTAAAACCAGTTCTTCTTATTCATAGAAACAAACCAAAAGGTCATGAAGATTTTCAATTTCCAATTGAAGCTCACTGGCATGGTGATGATATTCGTAAATTTGAAAAAATAGTTAATGATTGTAGAAGAATTCATATTTTACATGGTCATTATACTCCAATGGGGGTAATAGAAAACAACAAACACAAGATTTATTCAAACGTACTACATAATTCAGTAGACCATATTTTAAAATCACAAGTTGGTACTGATGCTTCATTAGGTTGGCATCCTTATCTAAGTTCAGAATGGGAACAACGAGTTAATGAGTGGGCCAAAGAATCAATATGGGTAGGATTATACGATATTATTATTCCTAACAGAAAAATACCCAACTTTTACGAATTTAAATACAACGAACCTTTATCAGAATCTACTAATTTAGGATTCGCCGCAAGATGTGAAGGTAGAAAGAATCCTCATTACTTAGATGGATTGAAATCTTTTATTTTTACAAATTCTATTGAATTTAACTTAGTTTGGAAAAATGGCGCAAAGGTAGATGTTGGTAAATCAAAGATATATCACTATGATTCATCATTTAAAGATATATTTTACAATATGGATTGGGGAATCTCCCATTCATCGTTTACATCAGAACCATTTGGTTATGGAATCTTTGAAGCAGTGGATAGGGGTAAATTACCCATTCTAAATGGAAATTGGTGTAAAGAGTTAGAATATCCATACCGTGCTTCATCTAAAACAGAATTTCATCATATTTATAGTAAGTTATTAGAAACCCCCTTTGAAGAAAAGAAAAAATGGTTTAATGTTATTAAATCGTTTATGATTGAAAACTTTTCAGATAAAGATAAGTGGATGAAGGACTTACTCAATATTTATAATATATAGGGAAATATAATTATGGCTATAACAGCAGGAGAAACATTAAGTTTAAACAATTTAGGTTCAGCAACAGGAGTTGCAGCAGGACCACGTTCATTATCAGCAGCAAAGGGTAATACTACTGGACCAATCGCGATGTCATCATTTGGTATCGATTCCGTTGGTACATTAAATGGATATACTTATGCAGTAGAAGATACTCAAGAAACTTACAGACTGAGTTTTATAGGAAGTGGTTCAAATTTTACTTCAAGAATTGCATCAAGAGGTGAAAACTTTACTTGGTCTGTTGCATCTGGTACTACTATTAGTTTAACCTCTAATAATGGTGAAACTGCAGTATTTACGGTATCAAACAGACCAAATACAACAGGTACATTACAGCCAGTTTCTTTAAATACTCTTAGAGTTAAATTTGCTGATGGGTTTAATGACCATGCAACAAATTATAACACCAATAGAGATAAACCAGTTTATTCGGTAGATTCTTATGATGGTAACTCAACTGCATTATGTTTAACTGCCGATACTCCCGTAACTCTTGCTGATGGGTCTACTCTTGAGATTGGTGATTTAGAAGAAGGAATGAAATTAAAGGGTTATTCTATTGATGGTCTACTACCTTCAAGTGAAATGAACTTTTTAGATTGGAATTCGGATTCTCTTAATGTATCTGAAAAAGAAGTAACAATTCAGAATATAGTTTTTTCATTTTCAGAAAAAATATATAATATAAATGATGGTACCTTAAAATGTACCGCAGAACACCCATTCTTAGTTAAAACTTTAAATGGTGAGTATAAATTTATTGTAGCTCATTTGTTGAGAGAAGGTGATTCATTAATTAAATCAACCGAGGATGGTGTAATTGAAGAAATCATAACTTCTATTGATATTGAGATGGAAGCATCAGAAATTGTAACTATTGATGTTGAAGATGTTGATACATATTTGGCAAATGGATATATTACTCACAACAAAGGTGGAGATTCTCATACTGATTTAGCAGCACCAGGTGCACCAACAACATTAGCATATTCTCACCCATCTTTATCATGGAGTGGTGGTTCATCAAGTGGTACAACTGGTATAACTGCATATGATGTACAAATCGATAACAATTCAGATTTCTCATCACCTCTTATTAATGAAACTAATTGGAATGATTCATCAATACAATTGGCAGGTGGTGTTGTTGCTGCAGGAACTTATTACGCTAGAGTTAGAAATATTGACCACGGATTAAAATCTACATGGAAAGTATCAACTGCATTTAGTGTAGTAGTTTAAAAATAATTTTTACGTTTGGAGTAATTCTATATATTTATATATATTAACATAACAAATACAAATAATTAAATTTTACAAAAATGGCGGAAGCAATTAAGTTTACAGAAGAAGAAGTAAATTCAATCAATGGTTTAAGACAAGAAGTTGCAAATGTGTTCACTCAATTAGGACAAGTTGCAATTGAAAAGAAACGAAGAATTTCAGAGATTGAAGGTGTTGAAACACAATTACTTCAAAAACATTCAGAATTGGTAACTCAAGAACAAGAATTGTTCAAGGGATTGAATGAAAAGTATGGAGACGGTAACTTTGACCCTGCAACGGGTGAATTTACACCTACTCCTAAAGAAGATACTGAAGAGTAATTTTATTCTTGAGTAAACAACATTATACTTATATAAAGAGTATTATTATACAAAACAATAACAAGGAGTAATAAAACATGGCAGAAAAGATTGTATCACCTGGTGTATTTACAAGAGAGAATGACCTTTCTTTCTTATCACAAGGGATTGGAGAAATCGGAGCAGCAATAATTGGACCATTCCATAAAGGACCTGCATTCGTACCAACCGTAGTAAATACCCAATCAGAATTTGAATCAATATTCGGTACACCGAATGGGGATTTTTACACGGGATATACCGTACAAAATTATTTAAGAGAAGCTGGAACTGTAACTATCGTTCGTGTTGGACATATTGGTGGTTATTCTCACGTTACACCTCTTGCTATTAAAGTAAGTGGTTCAAGTGGAATTCAAGTTGTAGGAACTCTTAATGTAACTCACAATGGAGATGAATCTGTTGGTTTACCTGATACTGTATTGAATTCACAACCATCCGCATCTGCATTCTCGATTAGTGGTTCTGAGTTATCAGAAGTATCTGCATCTATCTTACCTTCAGCTGGTAATGATTTATCAGATGTATTTGGTGAGAACGCAAGAGGTTCTAAGGAAGCATATGTTTACAACTATTACGAATCAGCAGCAACTAATCAATCAGATGAGTTAACTGCAGGTGGAAAAGTAATTGTTGAAGAAATGCCAACTCAAGATTTCGCACAAGATATTTCTCACGCATCTACTCCTTGGATTAAATCACAATTGATTTCTGGTGAGAGACATGACTTGTTTAGATTACATACTCTTGGTGATGGTTCAAACTATAACAAAGAATATAAAGTATCTATCTTTAACGTAAAAGCAGCTGGAGAAACTAACTCTACTGATTACGCTACTTTCTCAATGATGATTAGAGGATACTCTGATACTGATAAGAGAAAATCTGTATTAGAAATTTATAACAACTTAACACTTGACCCTGCATCTCCAAATTATATCAACAAGATTATTGGTGATATTAACATTACTATTGATGCAAATGGAAAACAAACATTCACAGGTGATTACTCAAACCGTTCTAAATTCGTAAGAGTTGAAACTAAAGATGAAGGTTCATTCCCAATCATCGCAGGACCTTTCGGACATGGTGCTTATACTAATACAGTAAAAGTAACTACTGAAACTGAAGTACCTGCAGTAGTATTCACTACTAAATCATCTGATAATACATCATCTAATGGTGTATCATTTAGTGGTATTGATTTAGAAACATCAGTTGTTAAGATTGATAACTCACATTACTTGAAACCATTACCATCTGATGCTGGTGTTGGTGCAAACGTAGATTTCGCATTTGATACTACTTTATCTTTTGAATTGACTGGTTCGGATTCTGCAGATGTAAACAAAAGACAATTTACAGTAGGATTCCAAGGTGGATTCGATGGTATATCTCCAACAATCAAAGCAGCTAAAGCTGGTGATTCTGATTGGGGTGCTGGAAACTCACAAGGATTTGATTTGGCTACTTCAACAGCAAGTGGTTCAGTTGCTTATGTAAAAGCAATTGCATCTGTATCTAACCCTGATGATTTTGATATCAACTTAGTATCTGTACCAGGTGTTGTAAGAAGATTACACTCTTATGTATTTGATAAAGTAACTGATATGGTAGAAGCTAGAGAAGATGCATTCTTCA
>Ga0255775_1001189_pt1 | contig 24619 bp, 23 predicted proteins | sample 011ome_26_FD_179973 | JGI IMG/M metagenome (GOLD analysis project Ga0255775, IMG submission 179973) | Coastal salt marsh microbial communities from the Groves Creek Marsh, Skidaway Island, Georgia - 011511BT metaG (version 2) | ecosystem: Environmental > Aquatic > Marine > Intertidal zone > Salt...
TAAGAATGCTAATAGCATTACCTCTGTCTGCGAATTAGGACACCCTGTAGAATGGTGCGCTAAATTGCCGGAGGACAATTGCATGGATAATTTTATTTCAGAAAATATATCTAATATGCAAAGCCAAGAATTTTCAACTAAATATCTCATAAACGGCGCAATATATCTTGTTAATTTGTCAAGTTTTGTTAAAGAAAATAGTTTAGTGTCTAGATCTGGCAGCTATGCATTAATAATGGATAGACTTGAAAGTATAGACATTGATCATGATATTGATTTTTTAACTGCAGAGTGCTATATGTCTTTTAATTTAAATAATTAAATCTAATTTTATGAAAAAAATAATATCACAATCAGATAATTATGCTGGAAATTTTGGCATGGTGCTACGATCTTCAGCCATATTTTATTATCGTGTAGATGTAGACTCCGAATTTAAAACAACTATATCTTTTATGAATTATTGGAAATTCAAAAGAGATATGAGCGTATGTATTTTAGCAAGCGTTAGATCCCTATCTGGTGATTTAGTTACCCGGAAAGAGTTGAAATTTGACCAAGGAGAAGTGATAAATTTTGAATTGGAAGATGATGTAAAGAGTTTCGAAGGCAGTGTTGAAATAGAAATATTTAGTATACAAAATATGGTTATTCCATATGCGGCAATTATGGCAATATACAGGTCTAAAAGTTCTATTTCTATGGTTCATAGCTATACTAGAACGTATTCTAGGCATGAGATTGAAGAAGAGAGAACAATAACCTCTGGTAGAGAATCTTGCTGGACCATTAGAGATAACGAGGTAAATAGGTCATTTTGTGTATTTCATAATGGCATTATGGCTACAAAAAAACAATCAATCTTAATAACAATTACAAATATTGATGGCGATATTTTTGTAAAAAAGGCTGGTCTTAAGTCTCTAAAGCCGTTTGAAACCGTTGTCTTGTATCCTTCTGATTATTTTAAGAATATTGAACTATTAACTACAGGAAAAATCGCTAATGTTAGTATTAATTTTGAATTGAGTGGAGCGTTTACAAGGTTATTGGTGGGTAATTCTAGCAAAGATATGACTGATTTTCAAGTAACGCATTCTAATTTTAATTATAAAGAGTACGAAACAGATAAATTAAAATCTGATTCTAGTGCGCTCATGAAAATTTTAGATGATAATTTTGATTCACCCAAAGTTATTGTTTATCCGGACTCATCTGATGGAGAGTACTTGCTAAAGAACGATATTGATGAGTTTTCATTCAACTCTGGAGATTTGCTTGAGTTTTCTCCTTATTCTGAGACTGTAGAAATTAGCAGAACAGACGGTATCATTCCGAAGCGTATTGTTACTGGTTTTTCAGCTAATAATGCATTATTACTCCCTTTTGAGTGCTCTCTTGGTGCGATGCATTGTGAGCGTCCTGCTAAGAAGATGTGGTGGGGTTCGATTTTCCAAAGCTCTAATGTCAAGTGTAAGATATTTGCAGCCCACTATCCAGAGTTTTATGGTGCAGTTGATGAGAATAGTCGGATTAATATTCGTTTCTATTCCTCAGTATCAAAAAATGTTGTTAGCAAAGACATAAATCCAAAAGTTTTTATGAAATATCAAGGTGTTGATGTGGAGGAAATATTTCCAGATGTTAGGGGCTTTATGAGAGATAAACCTGGGTACTTTACATTTTTTTCTGATTACGGTGGATATGTAGTTTATTCCATGTTTACCAATAATAAAGGTGTATCAACGATCGAACATGGGTTCTAGCAATGAAAAAGTAAATCAGTTTACAAATTTTTTATTTGAAAAGTCATTTGGATATGTCAAGGGCGATATACCAGAAGAATTGATAGAAAGAGCTTTTATATCTACATTGGAAGATGTCAGATATCATTTCCCAGATATTTCTAATAACGAAATCATAGATAGAGTTATATCCAATTCTAACGAGTTAATAATTTTTCTATATAGATTGGGCAATATAATTTATAAACAAAATCTAAATAGCAAACTATTGAGCCATGTTTCATTTATTATGAAACAATGTTGCTCTTGTGAGATTTATTTTTCTAATTCTATAGGGAAAGGTTTTTATCCAGTACACTGTGTCGGAACAGTTGTGGGCTCTAGGAATACTATAGGGGACGGGTTTAAGATCTATCAATGCTGCACGATAGGACACACAGAAGAAGAGAATTTTGGGGCAGTTATCGGAGATAATTTTACTTTGTATGCCGGGTCAAAAGTTTTGGGAGATGTTAATATTGGCAATAATGTTACGGTAGGGAGTCATTCATTAGTGTTGTTCGATATGCATGATAATACAAAGTGCTTAGGCATTCAAAAGAAAGCTGTTAAAGTTGACAAATATTTATAACTATTGAATATGGACTCTAAAGAGGTAATATTATGGGTAGATATACTTTGTTTTAGCTCAATATTAAAAATATTTAGCTATAGAAATAAAGTTGATAAAGTTAAATACCTAAATTCACATAGGCTTATTTCGCCTTTTATAAGTATTATTTCTAAAAAAATATTAAAGATTCCCGTTGCTCAGGTTGATGATATTGTTGAGTCGGAATTAAAAATTGAGAAAGTTTCATTATATGAATCAATTCAGAGTTCTATAGATTTATCACTCACCGCTTGGGTAGATAACGACTCTATCAAGAAAGAATTTTCTGCTTTTGCAATTACTTCGAAACAGTGTCCTAAGAGATTTAGAGAGCATGTAAAGGAGGCGACTTATTTTTTAATTTTTCGTCCAGTAGAAATGTTAGAGATCTCCAAATCTTTGAATTGCTCTGATCATAGTTTTTTTTTGCTTAGATCTAGTCTTGTACAGAAGTTGATTGAGAATATTTATTATCAACATAAAGTAGAGTTCTATTCCTATAATGCTTATGTACCTGGTGTGATTATGAGTAGGGATAATTTCTTATATGATCGATATTTATATCAATATATGAGTTCCATCAGATATCCAATAATCCTTATTATTAAGTGGATATTTTCTTTACTAGGTAAGGTAATTTCTCTGTTTCGTTATAAAAAAATAGCTGGTCTTGGCAATATAGGTGTTGAATTAATTCAAGACAAGTTTAGAATTAATAAAAATAACGATATTTTTTGGTTGAAGAATTCAGGCATTGATTCAAATGCAGTGCAAGGAATCTCTTTTGTAAATTATGATTCTGAATCACTTTCTCAATTGGTTGATTCGGGGATTAATGTTTGTATGCCGGCAGAGGTGGCAATAAGACACCCTAAAAATTTATTTAATAATTTAAGGTTCTATACGATAATTTCTGCGGATTTAAAATATTTTGTCAATACACTACTTCCCTTCTTTAGGCTTTTTGTCCTTATATTTAAAAGGCGTGATTCGTACTGGTTATCTTATCATGAAATTCAATATCTTATAAGGGTTAAATATTGGGAGTCGATATACAATAATATAGGCGTGACTTTGTTATGGAGTATGGCTGATATAGATTCTGAAAAACAGATAAAGCTTCAAGCCATGGAAAATAATCATGGCATTTCATTTGGGTCACATTGGAGTATTTTTCCGATTTGTACAACCCTTAATAAGGGGGCTAGCGATGTTGTATTTTCTTGGGGTGAAGGAATAATTGACAATTGCTTTGAAAAATCTCTTATTTTAAAAAGACACCATATTGGATATATTTCCGACTACCTATTCAATTGCAATATAAATTCTGAAAAAGAAACCAATGGTTTTGTAATTACATATTTTGATAATATGATTGGCAATGATATAGGGTACTCTAAAGGAATGCAGATGAGTATATACAATATATTGGTATCGTTATTGTATAAGCATGCAAATATCTCTTTGTATTTAAAGCCAAAAAGACATATAGATATATTAAGTTTTGCTAAAAGCGTACCCGGTTTGATGAAATTTATTGATATAGGCAGAGTTAAATTATTTGTTAATAATGAGGGTGAGCGGATACCTCCACATAGTATTGGCATGAATAGTGATCTTGTTATTGGTCTTGGCATAAGCACCGCGGTAGCAGAATGTTGTTTTGCTGGAACGGTTGGTTTTCATGCGGATCTTACTGGATTTGTGAATAATGACTTTGCCAACAATACTCTGGGAAAGGTGGTCTTTAGAAGTGTATCTGATTTGGAGTTAGCGATAGAGAGACAAATTTCAGGCAAAGGCATTTCAATAGAGGAGTGTAGAAAATTACACAAATGTTTAGATTCTTATCAGGATGGTCAGGCATATTTGAGAGTTGGTAGTGTTTTGAAGCAAGTTCAACAAAATCTTGGGCTTGGTATGAGTAGAAAAGACGCTATCGAAAAAGTGGAATTAAATCAACACAATGGATATTAGATTCTCCGAGTTTTTGGATGGCAATGTTGATAGTAATTTGAATACTGTTAATATTGCATTGTCGGCAAAGTCTCAGGCTTACTTTTCTACTAGCGATGCTAGTTTTGAAAATAGTATTGAATATTTAGGTATACAAGGACATCAAAGTGTACTCAAGTCTTCAAATTTAATTATTAAACAATTGAGAGTCGATTGGCATTATGTGGATAATTTCGGCATCCAGCATGCTTATGAAAAAACCTTGTTTTTTTATTTAAGGTTTTATTTGCATTATTGGTTGATGTATTTACATATTGTCGATAAAGCAATTAAAAAACATTCTCCTGAATGTATTTACATTGATAATTGCAGTTCTCTAAATAATGCAGGGGTTTCAATCTTTGGTAGCAATCATATATTTGGAAAGGTTGTTAGGCAATATGTCGAGTCTAATGACTTAGATATTAAGATTGTTGAAGAGTATGAAATGAATTGCAAGCCTAAGGTTTGCAAAAGAAATGCGTTTAAGGCTAAACATCTCTTAAATGCGTTTATGTCGACAGTGCTTGCGATATATCGACCTTTTATAAAACATAAAGAAGTGTTGCTGGTAGCTGATGATAGTTACAATATGTCAAACTTAATTAGTAGGATAAAAGCTAAAGACCCTAAAGTTTTTCCAATTTATATTAATATTAGCAAAAGCAAGTTTTGGCAACATGTAAAGAATGTATTAACGGGAAAAGAGGTGTTTTTTTCTCAAGGTTTTAATGCTGGAAATATCTCTTCTAGTCTTAATGATGCCCTGTTAAGATTCGCTGATAAGATTGAAAAACATGAAAATAGCAAAATATTTAATTTTTTGGGTATTGATTTAAGGAGCGTGTTATTCACCTATATTGGCAAAACACCTGTCAATGAGATGGCGCTACTAGAAAATAGCACTAAACAGATACATAGCATTTTTGACACATTAGAGCCTTGCTTAGCTTTATCACAACATGCACTCGGCTATAGTTATGCATTGGGGGAAGTTTGCTCAATAGGAAATATTCCTAGTTTATTAATTACCCATGGTACACATGCATTGCAAAAAGAAGATAAATATGCAAAGATTGAATGGGACGAGCACGCTAAAACTATTATAAATACGCACTTTTCTCATAGTGCTATTCAGTCCCCAATGGCAGATGAATTTTTCAACAGTTTAGATGATAAGTATTCCACTGGTTTGAAAACAGGACCGTTGATTTATTCTAGATCAAAACATGATGAGTCATTATCTAAATTAAAAGAGCGGCTTATTGGCAAGGTGCATTTGGATAAAAAAATTATTATTCATGCTGGAACACCAAAAGGAAGTAAATCTATACGACCCTGGGTATATGAAACAATAGATGAATATATACGTAATATCAATGACTTAATTGATACAGTTGATAGTTTGAATGATGTATATTTAATTGTACGTTTTAGACCTTCAGATGGGCTGAATAAGGCTGATTTCTCTAAGCTGATTAAGTCTTCTAATAGCTGTGGTGTGTATAGTGATGGTGCGTTTGACGACTATTTAACCGTATCCGATTTACTTGTGAGTTATTCTTCGACTACGATTGAAGAGGCGTTGCAAAACGATGTTGTTGTATTGCAGTACGATCATGATGATAAATATATGCATATACAAGCACCTGCTATTTCAGAGGGACAAAAGCCAGACATTAATCCAATTTATTATTGCGGAAATAAAGATAGGTTGAGAGACTCTATTGATATAATTTTGAAAAATATTGATTTAATTAAATCAGAAAAACATAAATGGGATTGCTATCGGTATCCAATAGATAAAAAATTAGAGTGGTTTGATAAATTGCTTAGTAAATAATGATTAATTTAAAAAAATATAATTCTTTTATTTTTGATTTTGACGGGGTTATTCTCGATAGTAATAATATTAAAAAGAGTGCAATAGGCGAAGCAGTACAAGACGTATTGTCTGATCAAAAAGCAAGCGAATTTGTTAATTATTTTGTCGGTTTAAATGGCATCCCTAGGGAAGAAAAGATTGCAAAATATGTTCCCAAAGAGCAGTATGAATATGTACTGAATAAGTATGAAAGTATTATCGATATAAAGTTAAAGAGTGCCACGCTTATTCCTGGTGTTAAGAGTATTATTCAAGCACTTTCAAGATTAAAAAAAGGTATGATTGTTCTGTCTGGCGGTACGCAAGCAGAAGTGATGCAGTTATTGGTGGATAGAGGACTTTCTGAAAACTTTGATGGTGTGTATGGTGGTCCAAAAAACAAAGAAGAAAACTTACAAGGATTGTCATTAGACAAACCTGTTTTGTATTTTGGAGATAGCGAGGTTGATTATTTAGTGTCTAAGAATAATGGCTTTGATTTTGTATTTGTTTATGGTGCCAGTAATATTTTAGATTGGAAAAACAAAGTAAAAGAGTGGCAAGTGGTTGAGGCTATTATTGATTTTAGTAATGAGAATTAAAAAATGATAAGAATTGGTATTAACGGCTTGGGTAGGATTGGACGAGCAATCTTTCGAGTAAATCAATTAAAGAAATATTTTGATGTGGTTGTGATTAATGATATTAATCCTGATATTGATAACATCGCTTATACGTTAAATTACGATACCTTGTATGGTAAGCAAGATATTCAGTTTCAAAGCAAAGGCGACTGTCTTATTAATAATATAGGTGACAGTATTAATATTCATCACGAACAGCACATTTATGATGTGGACTGGAATCAGTACGATGTGGATTATGTTATTGATGCGTCTGGCGTATTGGATAATGTTAAACACGCAAGAGATTTAATCGAAAAAGGCAGTGTCAAGCGCGTATTTGTAACACATTCTCCGAATGATGTAGACTTTACAATGGTGCTAGGTGCCAATGAAAACAAGCTAGATATTAATAATCACAAAGTGATCTCAACAAGTATTTGTGATGCAACAGCGTTAGGGCCGGTTTTAAATACAATTAACAAAACATTCGGCATTGATAATGGATATGTAACAACTCTACATCCATGGTTAAACTATCAAAACTTAATGGATGGACCTTCTAGTTCGTGGTCTGTTCCTGGTGAAATTTATCACCATTATGCTCTAGGCAGGTCTGTAGATGGCAATATGATTCCAAAGCCTACTTCGGCAATTGAGGCTACTTGCAGAGTGGCTGATGGCCTTACAGAACAGATGATTGGTTCATTTTCTTATCGAACACCAACGGCAATTGTAGGTAGCGCAGATATTACGCTTAATTTAAAAACCAAAACAGATAAGTCGGCAGTTATTGCAATATTTGAAGAAATAGAAAAGGTGCAGAGTATTAAAGTTATTCATAACAACATAGACCCCTTAGTCTCTCTTGATTTTTTACAATCAGAGTATTCAGCTATTGTAGACCATAGGTGGACGGATGTTGTTAATAGTAATTTGCTTAAGATAGTGCTTTGGTATGATAATGAATGGGGTTATTCTTCAAGGGTGGTTGATCAGGTACATTACGTCAGTGAGAGAGAAATATTATGAGAGTAGTAGCGGTTATTCCTGTTAAATCGATATCAGAAAGGGTGGAAAGTAAAAATTTTAGAGAGTTTTTTGCAGGCGAGTCTTTATTTGATCTTTTGATTAATAAGTTGCGTAACTCAAATGAAATTGATGACATTTATATCTCTTCTAATGCGCTTGACGTAAAAGACAGAGTTGAGGAGTTAGGCTGTAAGTTTATTCAAAGGGCGGATGAGTTTTGCAATAATAATGTTCCTTGGAGCGATGTGATTGCACATGTTGCGGATTCAATTCCAGAGGATGATAATATAGCTATTGCATGGTGCCATACAACCTCACCATTATTTGATGAATATGAAGAAGCTGTTCAATCTTACAAAGCTTCAACTGAAGAGGGAAAGTTTGATGGACTGGTAACTGTGTCAGAGTTGGCTGAATTTATTGTATCTGAGAACAGGCAGCCAGTCAATTATTCATGGGGGCCTTGGCATCGTTATTCACAGCACTTAGATACGATGTACGCCATTACTGGTGCGCTATTTATTGCGCCCAAAATTGAAATGGTTAGAAATCGATATGTAATATCAAAAAAACCTGATTTTTATGTGGTGCCGCCATTGCAAGCAATTGATGTTGATACTGAATATGATTTTAAATTAGCCCAATTGTTAATGCAAAACAAGGAGTCACTCTCTAATGCTTAAGAAAAATTATTTTTTGGAAAAGTTAAATAGTGGCAAGCCAGTACTTGGCACATGGGTTATGATGCCATCTGTATTAACGGTGGATATCATTGCTTCAACTGGTGTTGACTTTGTAATTATTGACAGAGAGCATGGCCCTATTGGTTTTGAAACAGCTCAAGAGATGGCAATGGCATGTGAATCACGTGGAGTGTCTCCGATTATGCGTGTTGGTGATATTGAGCGTTCATTCATTCAAAATGCATTGGATATAGGTATGCACGGCATTCAAGTGCCAAATGTTGACACAAAACAGAATGCTGCAGACGTAGTAAAGTTCTCTAAATACCCCCCTATGGGTGACCGAGGCTTCTCCCCATTTACCAGAGCAGGTGACTATTCAATTCATAACGCTACAACATTAACAAAGACTGCTAATAAAAATACAGCCGTTATTTTAAATATTGAGGGTAAGGATGCCGTTCGTAATTTCGATGCAATTCTAGCAGTTGAAAACGCCGATGTTTATTTTGTGGGTTTATTCGACTTAAGTAAAGCTTTAGGTGTGCCGGGAGAGGTATCTCATCCTAAGGTTATTGAGGCTCTAGGAGAGATTATTAATAAAGCAGATGCAGCTGGGAAGTATGTGGGCACGATTGCAACCAGTCAAGAGAAGATGCAGCAGTTTCTGCAAATGGGCGTTAAATATATGGTGTATTTGGTGGATTGTGAAATACTTAGAAGTGGCTACGAATCAATTGTTAATTCATTTCAGCAGGAGTTATAAAGATGAGTCGAGTTTATATTACAGATTATATTGATAATCCAACTCTTGAGCGGGAGGTGTTAGGCTCCCAAGTATCTACGAAACAACAGTCAGAAGCTGAAGTTTTGTTGGTTTGGCATCAGAAGATTGATGCTAATTATCTAAACCAATTTCCGAAATTAAGCGGCGTTGTTAGATATGGCGTTGGTTTTGACAATATTGATTTGGCAGAGATTAAAAAGCGGGGTCTAGTGTTTTGCAATACACCCGACTATGGCACTGATGAAGTCAGTGATACAGCACTAGCAATGATGTTGAGTTTATTGAGAGGCGTATTTGCCTATGATTATTTTTCGCGTGACTATGTTGACTCTTGGCAGGAAAACACTATTCAGCGTTTAAAGCGCGTTTCTGGTTTGACACTGGGCGTCATAGGTGCGGGCAGGATTGGCACTGCCTTAATGCGCAAAGCTAAAGCGCTAGATATGGATATTGTGTTTTATGACCCCTATAAAGACAGCGGATATGAAAAAGCCATCGGCGTTAGACGGTGCCACGATTTGTCTGAATTTCTAGCACAATGCGATGTTGTGTCGATGCACACGCCATTAACTGAAGAAACGCATTCCATGGTCAGTCAATCATTTATTGACTCTATGAAAGAAGGGGCTATTCTAATCAACTCTTCTCGAGGAGAGGTGCTTGAAAATCTAGATATTGTCTATGATGCTCTGCAAAGTAAGCAGTTAGACGCTGTGGCGTTAGATGTATTGCCAGATGAGCCACCAGTGGATTGCCGCTTGATTGATGCATGGCGCATGCGCGACTCAGAATTGTCGCATCGGATTATTATCAATCCACATACCTCTTACTATACGCAGGAATCGTACGCGGAAATGCGAACCAAGGCTGCCGAGAATGCCAAGCGTATTTTAGATGGTGAGCAGCCTCTAAATATTATTACTGACGGAAGGTAATTGTCTTGCTGCACGTAATTGATTGTACATTGCGAGATGGCGGCTACTATAACAGGTGGCAGTTTGACGATGTATTGGTAAATAAATATATTAAGGCTATTTCGAATTCAGGCATTGATATTGTCGAAATTGGCTTTCGATTTTTGTCTAAAGATTCTAATTTGGGTGATATTGCTTTTAGCACCGATCGGCATTTGTTGCAACTATCTCTTCCCAAGAGTTTACAGATTGCGGTCATGATCAATGCAAAGGACTTCATTGATTCAGATTCAGATATTGAGACTGCTGTCACTTCTGTTTTTGATCAACAGCACAACTCTCCGGTAGAGATTGTGCGAATTGCAGCACGTCTAGATGAGTTGGAGGTGTGCCAACATATTGCAGCTATATTGCACCGTCTAGGGTATCGAGTTTTTTTAAACTTGATGCAGGTTGATTCAATATTAACAGCAGATCTTCGCCTGGCAATGAAGTCGATCAAAGACTGGGGAAGTATTGATGTGTTTTATTTTGCCGATTCCTTTGGCAGCATGGGTGCAAAAAACGTTACTCAGGTTATTGACACTATCCAGTCAGAATGGGATCGGGATATTGGCATTCATGCACACGATAATAAAGGACATGCACTGGCTAACACAATGGGTGCTATTGATGCTGGTGCTAGTTATGCCGATGCCACCATATTGGGCATGGGTCGTGGTGCGGGCAATGCCAAAATGGAAAATTTATTAGTTGAATTGGCAGACAGGGGTCTAGACAAATATCTGCCTGATGCCATTTTCCCTTTAGCGTTGCAAGAGTTTTCAACGCTACAAGAAAAATATAATTGGGGCTCTAGTCTTTATTATTATTTGTCTGCTGTGCATAGGATACATCCAACCTATATTCAAGAGATGTTAGAAGACGGTCGCTACGATATAGAGCAAATATTATCGGCAATTAGCACGCTAAAAACTAAAGTCTCTAGTTCGTATAATTTGGAATATTTATTGAAAATTTTGTCTAATTCAACCGGAGACGGGCATGGCTCCTGGTCAGCCAAAGACTGGGCAAAAGGCAAAGAGGTTTTGATTGTAGGCTCTGGACCCAGCTCTAAGCAGTATATTGACCAGATTACTCAATATATACACGACAAAAACCCCATTGTATTGTGTTTAAACATTAATCGAGATATTCCTCAAGATTTGGTGGATGCTTATATTGCGTGCCACGAGACTCGTATTGCCATTGAGTTAGAAATGTATGCTGATTTGAAAAAGCCTATTATTTTACCAGTAGGTCGAATGCCAGATGAAATCCAAGCGTTTCTCTCCGAAGTGCAGGTTTTAGATTATGGTTTAAAGTTGGAAAACAGACTGTTTGCAGACAGTAGTGGTTGTATATTAGATAAACCATTAGTTTTAATGTATAGCTTATGTTTATTAAGTGTTAGCGGTGCAAGCAAGGCCACATTAACCGGTATTGATGGGTATCAAGATGACAATCCAAAGCAGCAAGAAATGATACAAGAATTAGCCAATTTTTCTGAATATTGTGACGATTGTTTGGAGCTTTGTGCTATCACGCCAACCAGTTATTCTATTAAAGAGGAATTAATTATTTAGAAAAAATTATGCGATCAAGATTTGAACAAATGAAAGCGCTGCTGGACAGTGCCAAATATTTTAAGTTGGTATGTGGCGCGGGAAATGAGGATGCAGAGGAAGTAAAGCGATTGACAGTTTTATACACATTGGCTGGCGCAAAAGGCATGGATGTGTCAGCCAACGTTAATGTTGTTAGGGCGTGTGTTGAAGGGATTGATATTGCTTTTGAACTGGCCCAAGAGCTGGAGATTGATCTTAAGATTAGACCTTTTATTATGGTTAGTGTGGGTATGCCCGGGGATCACCATGTTCGTAAGTCTGTGATCGATTTAAACACTTGTTTGAAATGTGATTTATGCATTCCCGTTTGTCCAACGGAGGCAATCCCCAAGAGTTTGGTGGTAATTAGAGATAAGTGTATTGGTTGTGGTAATTGTAGTGCTATTTGTCCTAAATCTGACATTATTTATTATGAGCACAACAACAGAGAACTAAGGGAACTATTACCCAAGTGTCTAGAAGCAGGGGCTGAGCAGATAGAATTGCATGCGGCAGTTGCTGAAGATAAATCGATTATGCAGGAGTGGGAAATGATTGCAGAAGTAAATCCGAACAATCATATCTCAATGTGTTTGGACAGACTGCATCTGTCAAACTTTAGTTTTGAGAATCGTGTAGCTAAGGCCAAAGAGATTGCAGGAGATCGATTGATCATACAGTCAGATGGCTATCCGATGAGTGGAGGAGAGGATGATTATAATACGACGTTGCAAGCGATTGCAACTGCGGATGTCTTGAATAAGAAGTTTAATATGAAGTTGCGAAAAAAAACCAATACTCTGATCTATAAAAAAGAGGTTGAGGTGGTGCAATTACTATCTGGCGGAACCAACTCTCTAACTGCAGATTTAGCCAACAAGACAGGAGTTAAATTTCAAGGAGCTTCCTTGGGTACATTCGCCAGAAAAATTGTCAAAGAAGTAGTGGATCGTCCAGATTTTTACCAAAACATAACCTCAATTAAAGAGGGTGTCTTGATTGCAAAAACATTAGTTCAGTCTAATATTGGAGAGTTTGATGAGCAGTCTTTTTATTGATCAGGTTGAGATATTAAAAGACGTTGAACTGGTTATCTTTGATAAGGATGGAACCTTGATCGATATTCATCATTACTGGTCTTCAATGATCAAGATTAGAGCGCATGAAATTGTTAAAAAGTGGTTTGGTAATGCTGATACTAGACAACATGAATCTGTTTTAGCAGAATTGATGGGTGTTAACCTTGAAGTTAATAGGCTAAGGCCGGAAGGGCCGGTAGGTGTTAAGCCTCGACACTATATTGTTAATCTGGTTAGAGAATATGTTTGCCAGTATGCACAACAGGTTGATAACAACGATGTTGAATTATTGTTTCAAACTGTAGATAAACTTACTGAAGAAAATTTATTACCCCTTTTAAAGTTATTACCCGATGTTAAGCGATTATTGCTCGAGATAGAAGCATCTAATACTAAGGCAGTCATTGCCACGACCGACATTACAAGTCGAGCCACTAAAGCAGTGAAGGCGCTTGGATTAGACAACCTATTCTTGCATATCGTGGGCGGAGATGCTGTCAAGAATGCTAAACCATCCCCGGATTTAGCGCAGTTGTTAATTGAGAAAACGGACGTTAGTCCTGACAAGGTTGCGGTAATTGGTGATCACCCAGTCGATATATTAATGGGGCAAGAGGCAAGCGTTGGTGTCACCATTGGTGTCTTAAATGGCATTTCTAGTCAGCAGAGCTTTTTACCTTATCAATGTCCAACAGTTGAAAGCTTACAAGCGATTAAAATACGGTAGTAGTTATGAATAAAGCAGTAGCCATTATTCCATCTAGGCTTGAGTCTTCTCGTTTGCCTGAGAAAGCATTACGCGATATTTGCGGACTGCCTATGGTGGTACATGTTTATAAAAGGTGTTTGCTCGCCACAACATTGGACGATGTTTATGTTGCAACAGATAGTTTAAAAATTAAACAAGTAGTAGAGGAGCATGGTGGAAAAGTGATCATGACCTCATCTAGCCACCAAACTGGCACTGATAGAATTGCACAGGCATGCCAACAAATTAAAACAGATATTGTGGTCAATGTGCAGGGAGATGAGGCTTTGGTAAATCCACAATATATTGATAAAGCAGTTGCCGCATTGCAGGCCAATAGTGCAATAAATGTGGCAATTTTGGTTAATCCTTTTGGCAAGAGAAATTCCCTGTCAGATATTAAAACCGTACTGAATGAGCAGGATGAAGTAATGTATTTTTCCAGGTCCGATATTCCGTCTGATGCTCGATCTAACGACCATCAACTGCTAAAGGCGTACCATATACTGCCATTCAGAAAGGATTTTTTGCTTGAATATTCTCAGTGGGAAAAGGGGAGGTTGGAACAAATTGAATTCAATGAATACCTGCGAATTTTAGAAAAAGGCCACAAGATCAAAGCAGTGCATGTGGAGAGTGAGGCGATCAGTGTAGACACTGTTGAGGATTTGGCCTGTGTGAGGCAGCAAATGCTAGATGACCCCTATTACCAGCAGTATGGGTAAACGATTATTATTGCACAGTGGCTCAAATAAGAGTAACAGGCAATACGACGCTGTAATAAATTGGGATTCTTGCGAACAAAATAAGAGCGAGCACTCCATCCCTCGAGTGATTGAAAGCCGTTCAGATCAATTTAAAGCACAATATTTAGATTGGCTTTACCGCTTTGGTAAGACCAAAATTAACAATAAGAGCATTGTTGACCATCTTCTCATTCGTCAAGACTTTAGCTTGTGGTGGATGTCGTTGTTATTTGAGAAAAGCAAGTGGAAATCACCCGATCTATACCAAGTGTTTCAGCTTATGGCGCTCAGTAGTATTTTAAAATCTATTGACAATGTAGATAGTATCGATGTAGAGATAAGTGGCACTTCAATCAATCAATCAATTAGCGCCTGGTGCCTGGATAACAATATTCGCTGTAATCATATCCGCGCTCAAAATAGCAAGGCGCCTTCGATTGCATTAACCACCCAACTATTTAGCCGCCTACCTTATATGCTTCAGGCCATTGTATGGTTTTCTCGCCATGTTATTCTTCGTAAGGCGAAAAAAATAGGAAATCCAAGGCATAAGCAAACAGATAAGATGGGCCGTAGTATTTGTTTTTTATCTTATTTTTTTAACCTTGATATGGGCCAAATAACACAAGGCTCTTTCGGTACTGGGTATTGGACCAATCTTCATAAGATATTGTCTTTGGGAAAGGCGCAAGTAAATTGGATTCATTTATTTGAAAAAAGTAACGATTGTACTAACATTGGACAAGCATCTTCTTTGATTGATAATTTAAATAGAAGCAGTCAGTTTGAATTCCACACTCTGGTCGAGCAGCATATTTCAACTGTTATTGTCTTGCAAACACTTGGGGACTACTTTAAAGGTGTTGTTGCGGGTTTGAAAGTTAACAAGCAAGCCAATTTGCATTTTAGGCTGACAGAGGATGGTATTAACTTCGCCCCTATTTTAGCTGGCGACTGGCGTTGTTCTTTGTTTGGAAAGACAGCCATATCTGGCTGTTTGTATTTAAACATCTTTGAAAAAATCTTTAAAGATTTTCCCATACAGGAACAGGGCTTTTATTTATTGGAAAACCAGCCTTGGGAGCGAAGCATGGTTTATGCCTGGAAGAAAAATGGCCATGGTCGCATTACTGGCATACCCCATACTGTTGTGAGCTATTGGGATTTGAGGCATTTTTATAGTTCTAAAGAATACTCAGAAAGCAATATATATATGCCGAATCTGGTTGCAGTTAACGGGCCTTTTTCAGAGCGACTGTATTTGAATTCTGGATTCCCTAAAGATAAATTAGAGAGAGTTGAGGCACTACGTTACTTGTATTTATCCGACATGAAAAGCTCTACTGGTATGCCCGGCAAAGATAAGACCAGAATGCTGGTATTGGGTGATTGTAATTCCGAGATTACGGATAAGCAAATCAGGTTTGCAATTGACTGTGTGAAGTTGGCCGATCATCGTATAGAGTTGGTGGTTAAACCACACCCGTTATCGCCAGTTACACGATCGAATTTTCCACAGGTTAATTTTACTGTTGTTACACAACCTCTAAATGAACTGGAATCGCAATACGACATTGCCTTAGCAAGCAATCCTACTGCGGCCGCAGTTGATACGTACTTGTCCGGCAAAAAAACCCTTATAATGCTTGATTGTACTTCGTTTAATATTAGCCCCCTTAGAGGGTGTAAAGATATACACTTTGTCAACAAGATTGAAGAGGTTCTGGTGATTATGGAAAATTTTAAACCTGGCGAAGAAAGACTAGATTGTGGCGACTTCTTTGATTTGGATGGTCAGTTGCCGAAGTGGAAAAAAATATTAGATTTGTAGGTAGCTCTCATGGCGTTCAACCAAGTTTTTAAAGATAAAAAAATTTTGATCACAGGACACACCGGCTTTAAAGGCAGTTGGTTGTGTACTTGGCTGCACGAATTGGGCGCTGAGGTTATTGGTGTGTCAGATGATGTGGTTAGCCAGCCTTCAAATTATCAAGCCTCTGTGTTGACTGATTTTGTGCAAGATCATCGAATTGATATTAGAGATGCCAACAAACTCTCTGCCTTGGTGAGACAAGCTCAACCAGATTTCGTTTTCCACTTGGCGGCACAGGCCTTGGTTAGGCCATCATACAACAACCCCTTGGAAGCGCTAACAACCAACGCCATAGGAACAGCAAATCTACTGGATGCACTTCGCGGCTTAAAGAAAAAAGTAGTTGCAATAATGATTACCAGCGATAAGGCCTATGATAACGTTGAGTGGGTTTGGGGTTATAGAGAGACTGATCGCCTTGGAGGAAAGGATCCTTATAGTGCATCTAAAGGTATGGCAGAGTTAGCCATTCGAACCTATGTAGAATCGTTTTTTAATCAAAAGGACTCCAATGTTCGAGTTGGTATCACGCGTGCCGGTAATGTGATTGGTGGCGGTGATTGGGCGGTTGATAGAATTGTGCCAGACTGTATGCGCGCTTGGTCTAAAGGGGATACGGTGCAGATTAGAAGTCCTCAGGCGACACGACCATGGCAACATGTATTAGAACCTTTAGGCGGCTATTTAACTTTGGCAATGCACTTGTCTCAAGATAGAAAACACCATGGCCATGCTTATAATTTTGGCCCATCGGCTGATCAAAATTATCCGGTCTGTGAGTTGATTGATGTAATGTCAAAATATTGGGACCAGGTAAGATGGCAAGATGTTTCAGACGGTCAGCATGTGCATGAGGCTGGCCTGTTAAAATTAAATTGCGATAAGGCATTATTTGATCTATCTTGGCAGGCTACATTGAGCTTTGAGAAAACAATCGAAATGACGGTGGATTGGTATCGACACTATTATCAAGATTCGAGTAAATCAATGCACGAGTATAGTGTTAAGCAAATCCGTTCTTATACAGAAGTAGTCCAACTAAAAGACAATGATTGAAGGTGTGCTAATTACTCCGTTACGCATTGTTGATACACCTGGTGGTGATGTAATGCATGCAATGAAGAAAAGTGATTTAGGTTATGACAGTTTTGGTGAGGCGTATTTTTCACAAGTTTTATGTGGCGCTATCAAAGCTTGGAAAAGGCATAGGGATATGACACTTAACCTTGTAGTGCCATCTGGAGAGGTGCGTGTTGTGCTGTATGATGATCGAGATAATCGAAAGGTTTTTCAAGAGCTAACACTCTCGCCTTTTAATTATTGTCGGCTCACTATACCGCCGATGGTATGGGTAGGGTTTCAAGGTCTTGCCTCAAAAGGTTCAATTTTGTTAAATATTGCCAATTTAGAGCACGATCCAGCAGAGTCAGATAGGCGAGAAGTTAATCAAATAGATTACAATTGGGAGACACTATGAAGGTGGTTATACTAGCAGGCGGGTTTGGTACCCGATTAAGCGAATACACAGAATCCATTCCAAAGCCCATGGTCAGCATTGGCGGAAAGCCAATCTTATGGCACATCATGAACACCTATGCGCGTTCTGGCCATAAAGATTTTTATATTGCATTGGGTTACAAGTCTGAGGTAATTAAAGAGTATTTTTTAAATTACCGAACGCTAAACTCAGATTTTACTGTTGATTTGTCAGATGGTAGTTTGGTTGCACACCAGCAAGATACTGTAGATTGGAAGGTTACCTTGGTTGATACTGGGCTAAATTCTATGACAGGTGGGCGAGTCAAGCGCATGAAAGACTTTATTGGCAATGAGCCTTTTTTACTTACTTATGGTGATGGCGTTGCTGACATTGATGTTGACGCATTGCTTCGTTTCCATCAGAGTCACGGTAAAATGGTAACGGTTTCAGCGGTACATCCAGGCGCTCGCTTTGGCGAGCTTGATATTCAGAATCATGTGGTTACCTCGTTTAAAGAAAAGCCACAAACTACACAAGGTTGGATAAATGGCGGCTATTTTGTCATAGAGCCAAGTTTTTTTGACTTAATAGAAGGTGATGAAACCATCTTAGAGAAAGAGCCGCTTGAGCGGGTGGCGCAAATGGGTGAGCTAATGTCCTATCAGCATGATGGCTTCTGGCAGTGCATGGATACCAAGCGTGATCGAGATGCATTAGAGGAATTGTGGCAAAGTGATTGTGCCCCATGGAAGTAGCTAATAATAGATTATTGGTTATAGGCGGCACAGGATTTATTGGTCGCTCTGTTGTGGAGTCGGCAGTAGATCGTGACTTTGTAGTTACAATCTTGTCAAAAAATCCAACACGGAAAATAGCAAATGTTGAGTACATTGTGGCTGATATTGCTGATCGACAAGCTTTGCTTGGCCAATTAAAAGATAAGCATTTTGACTATGTCATCAACCTAGGTGGGTACGTAGACCATTCTCGTTATTTTGAAGGAGGAGGTTCAGTCTATGCGACACATTTTCTAGGGGTTAAAAACTTAGTGGACTGTTTGGCGACATCGCCCATTAAAACTTTTGTGCAAATTGGCAGTAGTGATGAATACGGAAGCAATCCAGCGCCCCAGCGAGAGTCTCAGAGAGAGGCGCCGTTTTCTATGTATTCTTTTGCCAAGGTATCGGCAACACATTTTTTACAAACTCTGCACCAGGGCGAGGGATTTCCGGCGGTTATTTTAAGACCGTTCTTGGTGTATGGTCCAGGGCAAAATGCACAAAGATTTTTGCCACAGATTATTCAAAATTGTTTAGACGATAGTAATTTTCCGGTTTCCAGGGGCGAGCAACTGAGAGACTTTTGTTTTATTGATGATTTTGTGCGCGCTGTTTTTCTGGCTCTGGACAATGCTAATGCTTATGGCCAGGTGATTAACATCTCTTCTGGAGATCCTACTAGTATTAAAGACATGGTGGAAAAGGTTGTAAATCTTCTATCGGGAGGACAGCCGGAATTTGGTCGAATTCCTTATCGAGAAGGAGAGAATATGTCGTTATATGCTGATATTTCTAGGGCAAATTCATTACTTCAATGGAAGCCTGAGATAACTCTTGAACAAGGACTAAAAGAAACCATTGATTGGTTTCAGCAACATAATAATGAATGACACACCTTTAGTTAGCATCCTAATGAATTGTTACAATGGAGAGCGCTATCTTCGTGAGGCAATTGACAGTGTTATTGAGCAAAGCTATCCACATTGGGAGTTAATATTTTGGGACAACCAGTCAACTGATAACAGTAAGGCGGTCTTTGATACGTACCAAGATGATCGATTAAAGTATTATTACGCACCAAAACATACAGACTTGGGTGGCGGTCGTGCTCGTGCATTTCATTACCTAACCGGTGATTATATTGCAGTATTGGATGTGGATGATGTGTGGTTTCCTGGGAAACTTGAGAAGCAATTGGCATTATTTAATGATCCAGATGTAGGCCTTGTTATTAGCGATACTTTGTTTTTTAATGAAGCCGATGAGCGAGCCCTTTATGATGGTCAATATCCTCCAGAAGGGTACGTATTTCGTCAGTTATTGACGAATTATTTTGTCTCATTGGAAACTTTAATGCTTAAAAAATCTGTTGTGGATAAGCTAGCATACGGTTTTGATGCTGATTTTAGCTTTATTGCCGATTTTGATTTAGTGTTAAGAACTGCCAGAATTTCCAAATTAGCTATATGTCGAGAGGTGTTGGCCAAGTGGCGAGTGCATGAGGCTAGTGATTCGTGGCAGTCGTCAGTTTCATTTTCTGAGGAGCGGGAGCGCTGGATTCAAAAGCAGACTTCTCAAGAGGTGGATTTTTCCGATACTTATCAAAGTGAAGTTAGACAGGTGCATGATAAGAACTTTTTGTTAATGGCAATTCATGCTTTATCTAATAATCAGCGTCTTGATGCGCTAAGGCTGATTTTAAAAACTAGGTTTAAAGATTGGCATGATTATGCATTATTCGCTCTGTGTTTTTTACCCTTTTCTGATCGCTTGTTAGGCTATTTGCAGCAGCGCAGAATTAAGCGATTACTTAGATAGACATGGTTATTTCAGCCCGCCCTAGTGCCAATGCTTCAGTATTGTTCTCCCACCCTAAGACCAGCCAAAGATTAAATATTGAATTTTACCCTTTGGGTAGAGATGCACTTCTGGCCAGTTTGATTGCACTAGGGTTAAAAAAAGGGGATGGTGTTATTATTCCTGCTTACATGTGCAACTCTACTCTGGCGCCTTTGGAGAGTTATGGTTTTCGTTTAATATTTGTAGATGTTAATCATGATTTGAGCCTCTCACTTAAAAGTTTGCAAGACGCCGCAGCGGGTGCATCGGCCAAGGCATTGCTGTTGGTGCACTATTTTGGCTTTCTACAAATTGTAAAACCAATTTCTCAAGTGTGCGAGTCATTGGGCATTAAATTAATTGAGGATTTCTCTCATAGTTTTTTGTCTCACTCTGCGTTTGATCAACAGTTGTTGTCTACTGACGCACAAATATTTAGTATGCGAAAAAGTCTACCCATTGTTGATGGCGGAGCGCTAAGGTTGAAGCATGTAGAGTATGATATATCTAAAGATCATTGCGCACCATGTGCTTCACTGTTAACAGAGTGGATGTATCTGTTTAAGCGTTTGGTGGAGAAGATATTAACACTATTGCATGTTAATATTTATGCCCATTGGATTAGTAACAACAGAGAAAAACCATCAACTGAAGGTAATGTAGCTCTAAATACTGAGTCGTGCCACCCATCTTGGCAGTTAAATCAATATTTATCCGATCAGGATTATCTGCAGCATACACAGCAACGGATTAAGTACAACTTTAAACAATTAAGCACTAAGTTAACAGCGCTTGGGATTGAGTTGTTGTTTGCCGAAACGAACGAGCGCGAAGTCCCGCAAGCCCTGGTTGTTCGCGATCCACAAGGTGGAATGGTTGAATATTTAAGAAGCCATGGTGTTGGTGCGTGGCGTTGGCCTGCAGAAGAGATGCCAGAGACAGTGGCCCAGCAGACAGAGCGATATCCAAATGCCAATTATTACAATAAATCCCTGGTGTTATTACCCATTCATCAAAGCGTGAGCGATCGACAAATTGATTATATGGCTCAAGTTTTGTCAAGGTGGCAATCATGACAAACTGGAAGTGTTATAACGGTAGCGATGACGACTGGGATTTGGCCTTATCCCAAGCAGGAGGTGCCACCTACCTACAAGGAAGTCGATGGTCCAAGCACTTGGTTAATTTGGGATGGGAGTGTTGTCGATGGCATTACCAGTATGGTGGTACCTCTGCTTTTTTGCAAGGATTTTTAAAGCGTTATCCATTAGGTTTTGGCGTTATTTGGTTTCCTGATTGGATTGTAGGAGAGTATGGGATAGAGCCTGAGGTGATGAGAGATCTGCGTCAGTCTCTCTCATTGCGACATGTATATATACGTATACGCTCTCACCATGTATTTAACCAGCAAGAGCAACGTGATTTGCAACGTGATTTGACACTGGTTAAAAAACCATTTGACACGGCGACGACCATGCATCTAGATTTAACCACTTCGATTGAAGAATTACATCAAGGTTTGAGTAAGAATTGGCGTCGTAATTTAAAGCGCTCGACTCGACTTGACTATGAAATGCTAGAGGTAAATGATGTTAATACGATCATTGCCTTATACGCAGAGCTTAGCGCAATCAAAGGTGTGGGAGCGTTGTTTTCTGAGCAAGAAATAGCCAGTCTAATGCAGAGCTGGCAGGGTCAAATTATTGTGATTGGCGCTAAAACCAATGATGGCAAGATACAGGCAATACGTGGCGCAATCATTTATCAAAATCAGGCGATTGATATTTTTGCAGCTGCCAATGCATTGGCCAGAAAACATTACTTGTCATATGCACTTTGTTGGGAGTTGCTACTGCGTTGCCAGCAGAGAGAGTGTCGAAATTTTGATTTTAACGGTGTTGATTCTAATAATATGGGCGTCTATAATTTTAAAAAAGGCACGGGTGCTGAGCTTGTTAAAACCCTTGGTGAGTTTGAATATGCGAGCAACCCTATAATAAAACATTTGGTAAACTTTGCTGCTAAGTGGCGTAATTAATAAATCGAGGGGGTGTTGTGTCTCAGTTAAATATCTTGGTATTGCATCGGATTGTTCAAGACAGTATTGGAGAATGGGCCGATGTTAGGCTAGACACTTTTACCAAGTTGTTGGGTGCCATTGCTCAAAATCAGCAAGTGATAACGCGTATTGACAACTGGCAGGATACGGGTCAAAAGCAAGTAAGCCTAAGCTTTGATGATGGGCATGCGAGTGATTATGAGTTAGTTTTGCCGTTGCTGCAGTCGCATAACGCTACCGCATCATTTTTTATTGCACCTGATTTGATAGGTAAGCATGGATATCTGTCATGGCAACAAGTTAGGCAGTTGCACGAGGCCAAGATGGAGATTGGTTCGCATTCATTAAGCCACCCTTACTTAACCCGTTTATCTAAAGAGCAGCTGTTGATTGAATTGCAGCACTCAAAAGATCAAATTGAGCAAAATATTGGCGTTGAGCTGAAATCATTTGCCTATCCGTATGGTGATTGTTCACAGCAAACGCATCAAGTGGCTAAATCAGTAGGCTTTCAGTATATTTGTACTTCCAAACCCGGATTGTGCAAGCCGGGTGCGCAGATTATGCATCGCAACTCGGTGCATTCCAACACCAATATCCAAGATATAAGCCAAATACTGAATCCGGACAAACTGGTGATGTTTAAACAGCAATTTAATTATGCAATTCGTCATGGATTAAAGCGCACCCTAGGCATGGATAACTATATAAAATTAAAGCAGTTTATCTATTCATAGTATTATGCAAACCATTATTATTGGCAAAAGAAGTAATTTATCTCAGCATTTGTTGAGTGCCATTGATGGTGCAGTATCTATTTCTGCCTCTCAGGCTACCTCTGAGTTGGCGTCGCTTAATTGGCAACAGTCCGATAAAGTCAATCTAATTCTAAATCAGTTTCAACCAGCAGCCAAGCTTAATGATTTAAGCAGTCCGATTGATTATGTTGATAATGCTATTTTGTCGACTGCTAAGATTCTTAGTAGCATTCAAAGTAGGGTGGCACAGATTAACAAGATCATCTACACCAGTAGCAGCTCAGTATATGGCAATAACCCATCATGTAAAGAGACCGATGTGCCAGCGCCAATCAGTCTACATGCCACGTTAAAGTTGGCCAATGAAAAGATGGTGTCAAGCTTTTGCGAGAGTCATGCAATTGACTATAGTATTGCCAGAGTGTTTAACATGTATGCTGGCAAAGATCAATTCTCCATCATTTCCAAAATCATTCTTGCCGCCAAACAAGATCAAGTAATCAATTTAATCAACCAAGGCGGCGCTATTCGAGATTTTATTCATATTGATGATGTAGTGTATGCTTACCAAGTTTTGCTGTCAGTGTCGCAGACAAAAATTGTTAACATTGCTTCTGGCCAAGGTAAATCAGTCAGATCTATTTTGGATTATTTAAAGCAGAACGATATCATTGTGTCGACGCATAATATTGAGAGAGACGAGATCGATATGTCAATTGCTGATAACACCACACTACTTAACTTGATTGACAAGCCCCGCTTTCGATTGGTCGAAGAATATGTGCTAAATGAGCTAAGGACATGAGTCGAATTGCTGCCTTGTTAACAGTATATAAAAATGACAGTCTATCCGACTTTCAGGAGGCTTTAGATAGCTTGTATGACCAGTCGATGGGTAATTTCGATATTTTCGTACAAGAAGATGGTCCAGTTGATGACAAAATTCATACATATTTAACAAATGAGCTAGACGATCATCGTATTGTATTTTTGGGGGTAAGGCTTGAGAATAGAGGGTTTGACTACTCACTAAATGAGTTGATTGAACGAGCCATTCGACTAGAATATGACTACATTATTCGCATGGATGCAGATGACATCTGCACTCCAGATCGACTGAAAAAACAGCTGAATTTCATGCAGAGCCATCCAGAGGTTGATGTTTGTGGTACCTTTATTGAAGAGTTTGGTGATGGTATAGACTACCGCAAAATAGTTAGATACCCACTTCAACATCAAGATATGTTACGATTTTTCCAAAAACGTGTACCCATTGCACATGTGAGTGCTTTTTTCAGGCGCTGTTATTTTGACAAA
>Ga0255775_1001193_pt1 | contig 24533 bp, 30 predicted proteins | sample 011ome_26_FD_179973 | JGI IMG/M metagenome (GOLD analysis project Ga0255775, IMG submission 179973) | Coastal salt marsh microbial communities from the Groves Creek Marsh, Skidaway Island, Georgia - 011511BT metaG (version 2) | ecosystem: Environmental > Aquatic > Marine > Intertidal zone > Salt...
TAGAGGCCTTTGCCCAATCTGATCCAGAGCTGGCTCTGGATCGTTTTGTGTCTGCGTTTACGCTGGCTTGAAGGCCCGCAACACCTGACGCGTGGCCGTGACCACAGGGTCGTGTGTTTCGCGCAGGATGGTGACGCGATCAAATCGGTCGGGGTCCGCATTCACAGCGCTACGCATTGCTTGGCCAAAGGCCATGCGCAATTCGGTTCCGATGTTGAATTTGCAGATGTTGGATGTGCGCGCCAGTGATTGGCGTTGGGCATAGGGCACCCCAGATCCCCCATGGATGACCAAGGGCACGTTGGTCACGGCCTCAATCGCGCGAATGCGTGTTTCGTCAAGGCCGGCGTTTGCGTCTTGTTGCAGATGCGTGTTGCCCACTGAAATTGCCATTGCATCCACACCTGTGTCGCGGGCGAATTGCGCAGCCTCATCAGGGTCGGTGCCATGTGATGCCTCGCCGCCGTCATAGCCCACAAAGCCAATTTCGCCTTCGCATGATATGCCAGCCGTGTGGGCCATTTCCGCAATTGCTGCCGTTTCGTCGATGTTTTGGGCCAGTGGCTTGCGTGATCCGTCAAACATCAGTGATGTAAACCCGCTGTCCAATGCGATTTTGCAATCCTCGAATGTATAGCCGTGATCAAGATGGGCCACCACAGGCACGGATGCCCCATCCGCCAAATGCCGAAACATTTTGCCCAAAATGGGCAGGGGGGTATGCGCGCGACACGATGGCCCTGCCTGAAGGATAACTGGACAGCCTTCGGCCTCGGCTGCGGCGACATAGGCGCGCATGTCTTCCCATCCTAGGGTGACCAGCCCTGCCACGGCATAACCATCGCGCAGGGCGGGTTGCAAAACATCCTTGAGTGTTGCCAGCGTCATTTGAATTTCGCCACCATATCCATGATTCCCGGAATTGTGTGCAATTGTTCGGCATGGGTGGGTTGGAAATACTGTTTCAACGACCGCTGTGACAGCCCACCAAGGATCGTGAAATAATACATTTCATATCCCGGCAACACGCAGCAGGGATGGTACCCTTTGTCGATCATGACGGTGGATCCATCCATGATGTGATAGGCATCACCTGGTTTGTTATCTTCGCGCTGTAACATTTGCAGGCCCGAACCATAGTTGGGACGGAACCGGAAATTATAGGTTTCATCATGGCGGGATTCGTCGGGCAGGCGGTCTGTGTCGTGTTTGTGCGATGGAAACCCTGACCACCCCCCTGCGCCGACGGTGTACAATTCCGACACCAACAAACGGCCCACTTTGCCATGTTGGTTGGCACCAAGGATATGTTTGATCTTGCGATGGGTTTTGGTGTCATCTGATCCGTATTGCACCAGATCAATCCCATCGCCACGCACGTCAAAGGGCTCTAGCACTTTGTCGTATTTGGCCCCTGCGATGAACACCTCGGTCGTATCGGACACACAGGTCATGCGCGCATGTGCGCCAGTGGGGACATATACGCCTTCTGGTTCGCCATCCCAGACATCAACACCGCGGTTGCCCAGTTTGGGGTATGTTGCGCCCTCGATATCGACATCGATTGTGCCTGTGGCGGGGACAATGCAGGTTTCATAACCTGCCACCTGATAGTCAAAGGTTTCGCCCTGTTTCAGTTTAACGATGTTGAAATAATTCAAGGGCACCAAATCATGATCGACATCAACGATTGGTTTGTTTTGGTTATCATGGGGCGCGATATGCATGAGGAGGTTCCTTTGTTTTACTGGGGGCCAGCATGGTCGGCCAAAAATCTATTCAATTGCTCAGTTGTGGGCATGGCGGGTGCGCATCCGGCTTGCGACACGACGATTGATGCACAGGCTGATCCGCGCAGCACGGCGGTTTCCAAATCAAACCCCGCCGCGATGGATGCCAGCAGCCCAGCCATAAAACTGTCGCCTGCGCCATTGGGTTTGACGGCCGTCACAGGGTAAATACCCGTTTTGATTTCTTGTCCTTGGTACAAAGTGATCGCACCTTTTTCGCCCATTTTATAGATCACAAGCCGGTTTCCATCCGCGGCCAGCTGTTGTGCCTTGGCCAATCCTTTGTCGATACCGCCGGCCATAAATCCGAATTCTTCGTCATTGCCGACGATCACATCACTGGCCGCACCGGCGCGTGATAATACATCTGCGGCCACATCCGCCGATGGCCAGCTGTAGGGGCGATAGTCGATATCAAAAATGATCGGCAATCCGGCCTGTTTTGCCAGATCAAAGGCATGGAATGTGGCCCCGCGCGATGGTTCACTGGCAAAAACGGTGCCCGCGGTAATCAATGCGCTAAAGGCAGAATAATCGACGCGGTCCATATCTTGATTGGTTACTTGAAAATCAACGGCACCGTTTCGATAGATTACGTTTTGAAAATCCTCGATGCAGCTTTCATAGACGGCCAGCGATGTGCGATATTCGCCGCCCACGCGTTTGATATATTCGGTTCCAACGCCGTAATGTTCCAATTTGTTCACACAAAATCGCCCGACGGCGTCATCGGACACAGATGTCACCAAACTGGCTTGGCTGCCCAGCTTGACCAATCCTGCACAAATATTGGCGGATGAACCGCCAAGGTCCGCACGAAAGGTATCGGCGTGTTCGCTTTTGGTGCCAATTGGATCAGCAAAAACATCCATTCCGGCGCGCCCAAAAACAGCAAATGTGTTGCCTTTGATCCCATCCATTAGTGTTGCCATTGTGCCGTTCCTCTTTGCACCCATCTTGACCAATGTCGCTGTCTGTTGGCCTAGTGTTGATTGTATCTTGTGGAATTGTGATTCTCAGGATACAAATTTTGCAACCGGTTGCAAATGTTTTCTGGAGAGGGCCTTTATGACGCGTGAAATTGGTATCGGAATCTTGGGTGGCGGCTATATGGGCAAAGCGCATGCCGTCGCGATGTCCGCGGTAGGGGCGGTATTTAACACCCATTTACGCCCACGTCTGGAAATGGTGTGTGCATCGACACCCGACAGCGCCGAACGGTATCGGTCAGCCTATGGATTTGCGCGGGCCACAGATGATTGGCGGGTGTTGGTCAATGATCCAAAGGTCGACGCGATCGTTATTGCGTTACCGCCCAGCTATCATCGTGACATTGCACAGGCTGCATTTGATCTGGGTAAACCTGTTTTTTGTGAAAAACCACTTGGTGGATCCTTGGCAGATGCGCAGGCGATGACAGATGTGGCGCAGCGGGCAGGGGTGACCAATATGATTGGGTTCAACTATATCCGCACACCCGCCAGCCAGTTTGCGCGCAAACTGATTGCTGATGGTGCAATCGGCGATGTCACTTGGTTTCGCGGCGAACACACCGAAGATTTCTATGCCGACCCGCAGTCGCCCTTTACCTGGCGCGGGCAGGATGTGGCCAATGGCACCATGGGGGATTTGGCCCCGCATATGATCAACGCAGCCCTGGCCCTGATTGGTCCCATTTCACAGGTCATGGGGGATGTCGAAACGGTTATCGCCAATCGTCCGGGCGGCACTGTGACCAATGATGATCATGCCCAGCTGATGTGTCGGTTTGCCAGTGGGGTAATGGGGCAGATGTATTTCAGCCGCGTCGCCACAGGGCGCAAAATGGGATACGCCTATGAGGTCACGGGGACCAAAGGCGCGATCCGTTTTGACCAAGAGGATCAGAACGCTTTGTGGGTCTATAAAATGGATGACCCCGAAGAAATTCGCGGATTTCGCAAAGTGCTGACAGGGCCTGCGCATCCTGATTATTTGCCATTCTGCCAAGGCCCAGGCCATGGTACCGGATACCAAGACCAGATCATCATTGAAGCGCGTGATTTTTTGCAGGCCATTGAAACGGGTGCGCCTGTTTGGCCCACGTTCCAAGATGGCCTAGAGGTGTCCAAAGTGGTCTATGCCGCGCTAAAGTCGGCAGAGGAAAAAACTTGGGTGTCGGTATCCTGACCGACCCAATCCCTATCAAGTGTAAGAGGCGAAGATGACAAAACTAAAATGGGGTATGATCGGCGGCGGCGAAGGCAGCCAAATCGGACCTGCACACCGTTTGGGTGCGCAAGCTGATGGTCGGTTTGAATTCGCGGCAGGGGCATTGGATCATCGTCCTGATGTGGGGCGCGAATATGCAACGCGACTTGGGATTGCGGCTGATCGCGCCTATGGGGATTGGCGCGAAATGCTGGCGGGTGAAACAGGCCGCGATGACCGCATTGATTTGGTGACCGTGGCCACGCCCAATGCAACGCATTTCGAAATTACCAAATCATTCCTTGAGGCGGGGTTTAACGTATTGTGCGAAAAACCGATGACCATGACCGTAGAAGAGGGCGAAGAAATCGTGCGCATCGCCGAAAAATCCGGCAAAATCTGCGCAGTCAACTATTGCTACTCTGCCTATCCCATGGTGCGCCAAGCCCGTGCGATGGTTGAAAACGGCGAATTGGGCAAGGTGCGCTTGGTCGTGACAAATTTCAGCCATGGCCATCACGGCGATGCCACGGATGCAGATAATCCGCGGGTCCGCTGGCGGTATGATCCTGCGATGGCGGGCATATCAGGTCAGTTTGCCGATTGCGGCATTCACGCGCTGCATATGGCCAGTTTCATTTGCCAAGATGACGTGACGCAGCTGTCGGCCGATTTTGCATCCACCATTTCCAGCCGCGTGCTAGAGGATGACGCGATGGTCAATTTCCGCATGTCCCAAGGGACCGTGGGGCGGCTGTGGACATCGTCGGTCGCGATTGGGCGGCAGCATGGCTTTGATATTCAGGTGTTTGGTGAAACCGGCGGTTTGCGCTGGGCGTCTGAACAGCCCAACCAGCTGATCTATACCCCCGTAGGTGGGCGCACCCAAATCATTGAAAAGGGCGAAGGCGGCCTGCACGAGGACGCCATGCGCCTGTCGCGTGTGGCCATCGCCCATCCCGAAGGGTTCCCCTTGGCGGTTGCCAATATCTATTGCGATTTGGCAGACGCAATTTCGGGCGCGGCCCGTCCAGCATTGCCAAATGCCGTCGATGGCGTGCGATCCATGGCGGCCGTGTCTGCGGCTGTTGCATCGGCCCAGAAATCGGGCGCATGGCTGGACGCCCGTCCGCCGATGTTTCGCTAGGTCAATATCACTGAATGCGGGGCGCTAATGTTCCGCGTTCAACCACACGACAGGGGAACAAACGGGCCTCGGGCATGCGATCAGGATCGGACAGCAGGGTTTCGACAACCTGAACCGACGTCGCAACGATTTCGCTGATGGGTTGGTGAATTGTGGTCAGATCGACCAGTTCCCAGCCCGCCATTTCCATATCATTCAATCCGATCACGCCAATATCACGGCCAATCTGCATCCCACGGTCACGAATGGCCGACAGCGCGCCAATGGATAGGACATCATCCCCGCAGAAATAGGCTTGCGCGGGCTGTGTTTCCAGCAATCGCATCATTTCTGCCCGCCCCGCGTCAAAGGAATAGGCGGCCGAAAACGAATGTGTCATCTGGATGTGCGGATGCTGGCCCAATTCTTGGGCAAATCCTAAAAACCGGTCTTGGGCTGATGTTGCTGTCTTGGGCCCGCCCATATAGGCAATTGATGTATACCCGCGTGCAATCAATTCACGCGCGGCCATGCGGCCACATTCGACATTGTCGATCCCGACCACATCGACCTGCGTTTCAGCAGAAGGACGCCCAAAGGTATGCACAACGGGGACGCCTGCGTTGTGGAACGCTTCGGCAAAACTCAGCGGCAGTGTCGATGATGCAACAATCACCGCATCCACCGAATATTGGCGCAACATACGCACAGAATTGGACGGGTCGGTTTCATTGGACAGGTTCACAATCAGGGGCCGCAATCCGCGATCCTGCAGTGCGCGGGTGAATTTATCAAAGACTTGCAAAAAAATGGGATTGTGAAAGTTATTCGACACCAATCCAATCAGTTTGGTCCGCCCCGTGGTCAGCGACGATGCCAGCGCATTTGGGCTATAGCCCAATTCAGCAGCCGCCTGTTCAACGCGCGCGCGCATTTTGGGTGACACGGATGCACCAGCGGTAAATGTGCGCGATACGGCTGAACGCGACACGCCGGCCAATTTGGCAACGTCTTGTAATGTGACAGCCATAATACCACCTTAGATTCTGAACCTGTATTGCAACAGTTTTTGCAACAGATTGCAATTTTTGCAATAGACCTTTTGGTGTGTTTTGAACAATTATGAATGCTTTGGATGGATACTTTTGCGAAAATATTTTTGCAATCTACACCCAAGTGTATATCACTGCACAGGCATACAAATATATGGGGCAACTATGTGCTATCAGCGATTTGCAGCATACTTTGTGCCACAAGGCACCGAATTGGCCCACTTTGGCGCCACTTGGCTGGGTTGGGATATCAATCAAGGTCACGGTATTGATCTGCCAAAATCACCTGCATTCGATCACAGCGCCATTGTTAAACGTCCGCAAAAATACGGATTTCATGCAACACTGGCCGCACCGTTTGCATTGGCGGATGGGTGCAATTTGGCCGATTTGGAACAGGCTGTAGCGACCGTTGCCGCGCGTCACACTGCGTTTGATTTACCACTGAAACTGGGGAAATTGGGCCGTTTCTTTGCATTGATCCCGTCGGATGATGTGGCTTTGATTTCTGCACTGGCGTCGGATTTGGTCATCACTTGTGATCCGTTGCGCCAACCGCTGACAGACGCTGACCTGCAACGCCGGCGCAAAGCACGGCTGTCCCCCGAACAAGATGCGTTGTTGCAGCGCTGGGGCTATCCCTATGTCTTGGATGAATTTCGGTTTCATATGACACTGACAGGCCCGGTGGAACATGCGTTGCAAACAACGGTCGAACAGGAATTGATGCGGCATCTGTCCCCCATTTTGGCGCAGTCCCAGCCGATTGGCCACATTTGCATCGCGGGCCAAGATGACAGTGGTCGGTTTCATAGCATACGCCAGATCGCATTGGGCCGGTGATGGGGTTGATTTTGCTTGCTGTGGACATGAATATATCGCAACACACAGATCAATCAGGATAAGGAATTTGACATGACCACATATCCAATGTTGCTGGAACTGGGCACAGGCACCGCCCTGCGTTCGGGCAGTTATACCAAGGCGGCGCAACGTGCCGTGCAAAATGCGTTGTGGCACAATTCCATTTCATTGGCCGAAGTGTTTGGCGCGCAAAAATCGGATATGATTGTGGATGTTGAAATTGCCTGCGCCCAGCCAAATGCGGTGGATTTGGATGCTGTGCGCGCTGAATTTCCCTATGGCACTATATCGGCGCGGGCCGTGGCAGGGGGATTGGATATTGCCAAACCTGAAATGCCAGATGCCGCGCCCACGATTATCGCGCATGCGGCAATCAAGGTGTCGTTGAACATCACAGCCAAAGGGGACATGTCATGAAACGGTTGATTTTGGAAATCGGATCAGGCAGCGATTTATACGGCATGGACTATACCAAAGCAGCATTGCGTGCGCTGGACAATGCCCTGCGGCACAGTTCAATCACGTTGTTTCGGTCGCTGGATATTGATCATTCGGTGATGCAGGTACAGGTCACGATCGGTGTACAACACCCCGATCAGGTCGATATTGATGCCATCATCGCCGCAATTCCGCGTGGCACGCCCAAGGTAGATGTTGTCTTTGGTGGACAAAATATAGAAACCCAAGCGGCGGGGGATCCGGTGACCACGGTCGTTGCCACCTGCGCGGTGCAGGCTTTCGTGCCGTATTTGGGTGATAAATATGATATTGCACAGCAGGTTTGATCGCGGGTACGTCGTTTTATGAAAATCGTTCTGGTCCATCCTGAAATTCCGCAAAATACGGGATCCATTGGGCGCACCTGTGTGGCGCTGGGTGTCGAATTGATCCTGATCAAACCCTATGGGTTCAAAATTGACGCCAACACCGTGTCACGGGCGGGCACGCGGTATTGGCAATTGGTGAATTTGTCAGAATACGACAGTTGGGCCGATTTCATGGTCAAACGTGAGCCCAGCCGTGATCAGCTCTATTTTTTCGAAGAGCATGGCCGCGAGAGTTTTTATACCCCCGACTATCACAGCGATGCATATTTGGTGTTTGGCCGTGAGAGCACGGGATTACCGCCCGAGATTTTGGAAAATTATGCCGATCGGACCTATCACATGCCCATGCCCAGTGGACAGGTCAAATCCCTAAACCTGTCCAATGCGGCAACGGCGGTGGTCTATCAGGCCAAGCGCGCCGAATTTATGGGCAGCTAGGCGCTGCGATCCAACAACATCGGGAACCAATCGGTGCGCAGTTTTTGCCCCTGCACCATATCGTGCCCGGGAAAGGGGGGCGATGTGCGTCCAGGGCGTTCGGTATAGCGCGCATCATCGCCCACCAAGCGCAGTGAAAACGCGCGGCGCCGATCGCTGGTCGTATTTCCACGCGCGCCATGCAATGTCATAAAATGAAATGCCACCGCATCGCCGGGTTCCATTGTAAATTCGCGAATATCCATGCCTTGGGCATCGGGGTCGGGGACGGGCATATAGTCGTCCTCATTCGGGTAAAAACTGGTTTCAGCCAACCAGCGTGTGGGCAAAACGGGGCGATCCCATTTGTGCGATCCAGCCACCAACCGCAATGTCGCATCGCGTACCGGATCCAGCGGCGACCAAAAACTGATGGTTTGCTGACCATCTACAAAATAATAGGGGCCATCTTGGTGCCATGGCGTGGGTTTCGATGTGCCCGGTTCTTTGACCAGAACGTGATCATGAAACAGCTGGACCGATTGTGATTGCATCAACTCTGCGGCCACTTGGGCGGCGGGGGATTGTTCAATGGCATCACGAAACGCATCAATGCGGTCCCAATTGCAATAATCGTCAAAAAAACGCCCCGCTTCGCCCTGTTTCAGGTTTTCCGCGGCATAGGGCCCAGGGTGTTCCATATTGGTGGCCACGCCCTGTCGCAACAGGTCCACCTGATCTTTGAACAGGCCTTTGATTAACACAACGCCGTCACGTTGATATGTATCGATCTGTTCTTGGGTGACTGTGATGGGGGTCATTGCGTCCTCGTGTTATTTGGGTCCGTGTTGTGCCGACAAGCTGACGTGATCGTTAAAATTTGGCAAGCCTTTTTTGGCAAAAATTCTGACTTGTTTCCAGACCAAGATTTGCGCACAGTTACAGCACATTATTAACGCAACCCCTGTCAGATAAGGACGCAGATCATGGCGCATTATAATCAACCTTTGGGGGGCAACCAAATGCCCCGTGTCGGCGGTCCTGCAACCATGATGCGTTTGCCGGCGGCTGATACAGCGGCGGGGTTAGATGCCTGTTTTGTTGGCATCCCAATGGATATTGGTACATCAAATCGCCCCGGTACACGATTGGGCCCGCGTCAGATCCGCGACGAAAGCCGGATGATCCGCCCCTATAATATGGCGACGGGGGCGGCGCCCTTTGATCAGATGCAGGTGGCCGACATTGGCGATGTGCCGATCAATCTGTTTGATCTGAAAAAATCGGTCGATATTATCACGGCGTTTTATGATGATGTGTTAACCCATGACACCATTCCCCTGACATTGGGGGGCGATCACACATTGACCTGGCCCATTTTGCGTGCGATGGCCAAAAAACATGGGCCTGTCGCGCTGATCCATGTGGACGCGCATTCCGATACAAATGTGGATATGTTTGGCGAAACCGTGGCGCATGGATGCCCGTTTCGTCGCGCATGGGAAGACGGGTTGTTGCAAAATGACAAAGTGTTTCAAATCGGACTGCGCGGAACGGGATATAGCGCGGGCGATTTCGATTGGGGACGTCAGCAGGGCTGGACCTGTATTCAGGCCGAGGACTGTTGGCACAAATCACTGACCCCCTTGATGGCCGACATTCGCGCAAAAATTGGCGATGCGCCTGTGTACCTTAGCTTTGATATCGACAGTTTGGATCCAGGCTTTGCCCCCGGAACCGGCACGATTGAGGTGGGCGGTTTGACCACTATGCAGGGGTTGGAAATTATTCGCGGGACATCTGGTCTGAACCTTGTTGGCTGCGATTTGGTCGAGGTATCGCCGCCCTATGATCCAACGGGCAACACCGCGATGATCGCGGCGAATTTCCTTTATGAAATGCTGTGTGCTTTGCCGGTGGTGTCGCGCGATTAAACTGACGATAGCGTCTAGGCGGCAGATGGGACTTTGTTTGGTCTGTGGGTCCGCGCGCTGCGCCACAAAATATAGGCAACGATTGCGATGTTGAACGCATTAAACAAAATGCCGTTCCAGATCGACATTTGATAGGATCCCGTAATGTCGTAAATCACGCCGGTCATCCACCCGCCCAGTGCCATGCCCAAAATCGTGGACATCATCACAAATCCGACCCAACGCCCCGCATCGCGTGCGGGCATATATTCGCGCACAATCACCGCATAGGATGGCACAATGCCCCCCTGTGACAGCCCGAAAACGGTGGATACGATATATAGCGAAATCAACCCATCAAAGGGCAGATACATGGCCAATGCCAAACATTGCAAGGTCGATCCCAACAGCAACACTTTCAAGCCACCCAATCGATCCGCCAACAGGCCCGATACCAATCGGCTGGCCACCCCGCCCAACAGCATCAGCGATAACATCTGCGCCCCCACTGCGGGACCATATCCCAAATCGGCACAAAACGACACGATATGGACCTGTGGCATAGACATCGCCACACAACATCCGATCCCCGCAGCGGCCAGTGCCCATGCCAAAACCTTGGGCGGCATCCCCAAGGCACCGCGCCGCTGGGCCGAGGCCTGTTCCGATTTTTGATAGGCATCACTGGGCAGTTTGCGCCGCAGCAGCAGCGCCAGCGGCACCATGATCGCCAGTGAATATAGCGCCAAACTGACATAGACGCTGCGCCAGCCATCGTCGTGTAATTGCTGTGCCAAAATCATCGGCCAAATGGCCCCTGACAGGTAATTGCCACTGGCCACAATCGCCACCGCAATGCCGCGCTGTTTGTCAAACCAATGCGATACATCCGCCATCAGCGGGCCAAAGGTGGTGGCCGTGCCAAACCCCAGTATGGCCTGCACCAATGCCAAAATCATCAGGTTCGACGTGACCGAGGCTGCATAAAACGCGCCTGCATTCACCAAGGATGCCCCAATCAACGACACGACCATGCCATAGCGATCCACAATCCGGCCCACCACAAAATTGCCCAAGGCAAACCCCAGCATGGTTGCCGTATAGGGCAGCGATGCATCCGCACGCGATAGGTCGAATTCGGCCTGCATATCGGGCATGATCACAATGATTGCCCACATGCCAACATTGCCAATGGTGGCAATGATCACTGATACCAGCAGGCGGGCCCATGAATAGCGGCTGTCAGTGATGTCCATCGGCGTGTGCCTTTCTAGGTACGATGTGATCGTATGGGTCAGGCGACCTGTACGATGGTTTTGCCCGTATTTTGACCCAACAACATCCGTTGAAAGGCGGGGATGATTTGATCCAGACCTTGGGTGATGTCTTCGTGATAGGTGATGCCATGGCCCAGCTTTGGCGCAACATCGGCCAAAAACGCGCCATAGCGATCCCAGTGGTCCGAAATTATAAATCCGTTTACCGACAGGCGTGACACCAAAATGCTCCGCCACAGGCGGGGCAGGGTGTCTGGCCCTTGGGTTTGGGTATTGGCCCCCAAGGCACCCGCATTATACCAGCTGACCATGCCACAGACGGGGATGCGCCCATGGGTGTTCATCAGCGGCAATATCGCGTCCAGCGTTTTGCCCGCGATGTTTTCGAAATAAATATCCACCCCATCGGGTGCTGCCTGTACGATTGCCTGGCGCAGATCGCGCGCGCTGTCATGGGCGCGGTGATCGATGCACTGATCAAAGCCAAAAGTGTCCTGCGCCAAGGCGCATTTTTCGGGTCCGCCCGCAATGCCAATCACCCGCAATCCCTGTAATTTGGCCAGTTGGCCCACCATTGATCCCACCGGTCCGGTTGCCGCCCCCACAACCAATGTTTCGCCTGCTTTGGGGCGGCCCAATTCGGTCAGCCCATACCAACCGGTAAATCCGGGCATGCCCAAAACCCCCAACGCCGTGGTCACAGGCGCGCGTGTGGGGTCCAGCCGCCGCAGGGTGGATGCGGGTAAAACGGCATGTGTCGCCCAGCCCAACATCCCAAAAACCATATCGCCCCCCTTAAATTTATCTGATGCCGATGCAATGACGCGGCCCACGCCGCCGCCCTCCATCCGGGCGCCCAAGGGCACCGCGGCGGCATAGGATTTCGCGTCATCCATGCGCCCACGCATATAGGGATCCAGCGATAGATGCGTGGCCTCGATCAGAACCTGATCGGGTTGTAAATCTGGAATGGGCAGCGTTGCAAATTCAAAATCATCCGGTTGCGGCATGCCCATGGGGCGGCGGATCAGGCGGACTTCGGTCTGCGTCGTGGTCTGGGTGGTCGGATGTGTCATGTTGGGTCCTAGGGTCACGGGGTTGCGGGATTGTGATGCAACATGCGGCCGATGAAATTTAACAACAGTTGCGCGGCCAAGGTCGATGTCGATCCAGTGGGGTCGTAATCTGGCGCAACCTCGACCAGATCGATGCCGACGATATTGCCACGCCGGCACAGCCCATCCAGTAATTCCAAAATTTCGTAATACATAAACCCACCATGGCTGGGCGTACCCGTGCCCGGTGCGATGGATGGATCAAACCCATCAATATCAATGGTGACGTAAAACCGTTCGTTTTCGGGCAAGCGGTCCAATACCGCATCAATTCCCAATTTACGGATTTGACGCACAGACAGAATATCGCTGCCAAAACCGCGCGCATCTTCATACCCTTCGCGTGCGGTTGAGGATACGTTGCGAATACCAAACTGGCTTAGCCCTTTGACCCAAGGTTTTTCGGCTGCCCGCCGCATGGGGTTGCCATGGCCTGCGGTTACACCGTGGCGTTCATCGACGAAATCCAAATGCGCGTCGATTTGAACCAAATGAAACGGTTCTTGGTCGCGAAATGCGTTGATACAGGGGATATTGACCGAATGATCACCGCCCAACACCACAGGCACGGCACCTGCCGCCAAAATGGCGCGCACGCCTGTTTCGATATTGGCATGGCTTTGGGCGGTGTCGGTGTGAATGATATCGGCATCCCCAATATCGACAATCCGCGTTTTGTCGGCCGCTAGATATGTGATGTCATCTTCGTGGTCATAGGCCCCTGCATGGCCAAAGGAAAACAATGTCGATGCCTCGCGGATGGCGCGGGGACCAAAACGTGCGCCAGGGCGATATTGCGTTCCAAAATCAAACGGCGCGCCCAAAATGGCCACATCCGCATCAATCTGGGACCAATCGGTTTGAATGGGGTATTTCCCGAAACTGCATATCCCGACAAAGGGCAAGTTTAAGCGACCAGATGCATATCCGTGTTTTGTCATAGTGTGTTCCTGCAGCTAAGTTTTGCTGGATGCTGGCCTAGGCCACAAGATTTGTCAAAGTAAATTCAATGGCCTGCTGCTGTGCAATTGTCATGGGCCGCCTTTGTGCTAGTTCATAGGGAAATAATACGGAGCGACAAAAAATGCGTGGAATCAAAAATGCATATGCGTGGATTGTGGCACTATGTCTAAGTTTGGGGGCGCAAACGGCCATGGCGATTGAGGAACCTAAATTCACGCTTGTGTCCAAATCACAAGATTATGAAATCCGCAAATACGGGGACCGACTGGCCATCGAAGCTGTCCAAGGTGACACCGAAAACGCGGCCTTTCGCAAGCTGTTTCGCTATATTTCGGGGGCCAATCAGGCACAGGGCAAAATCGCAATGACGGCACCGGTCACCCAATCGCAAAAGGTTGACATGACAGCGCCGGTTACCCAATCACGCGCAGATGGTAATCAAGTGATGCGGTTTTTCTTACCCCAAGAATTTGATCGCACAACCGCGCCTTTGCCGACGGATCCCAGTTTGCGTTTGGTCACGGTTGCGGGCGGATATTATGCGGTGCGTGTCTATGCAGGGCGTTCCACGGATGCAAATTTTGTCAAAAATGCCAAACAGTTGATGGACCGTCTTGCGGCCGATGGCATTAAAACGATTTCAGAGCCGATCAAAGCCACCTATAACGGTCCCTTTACGCCGTTTTTCTTGCGCCGAAACGAAGTCATGGTTGAAATTAAACCAACCAAGTAATACGCGCCGCTGTTTTTGGACTGGTCTGTGCGCGGCCAGTATGATTAGGCTTGGCACATGATGACAGCCGTTGACTTGATTTGGGTGGCGGATCTGGCCGCCACTGGTATTTTTGCTGTGACGGGGGCTTTGGTCGCGTCGCGCAAACGCATGGATATTTTTGGATTTGTTTGGTTTGCCGCCTTAACTGGTGTGGGCGGGGGAACATTGCGGGACCTGTGTTTGGGGGTGCCTGTGTTTTGGGTTGAAACGCCGCTGCCACTGATGGTGTGCTTTGCGGTGGGATTGATCATGCACTTTGTTGCGCAATGGATTGGATCGCGCCAAAGGGTGATTTTGTGGTTTGATGCCTATGGATTGGCCTTTGCGACGATTGCTGGCGCGCTTAAGGCCACATCACTGCAGGACTTTGCGCTGATCTCGGTGGTGATGGGGATTTTTTCTGGATCTGCGGGCGGTATTATCCGCGATGTTATCGGACAAGAAACCAGCATTATTTTGCGCCGCGAAGTTTACGTTTCAGCAGCTGCGCTTGGGGCGACGGTGTTTGTGGTGTTGCACAATTTTGATGTCGCGACAATGACGGCTGCGGCATTTGGGTTTTTGGCGTGTCTGTTGCCCCGAATTTTGGCAATTCATTTTGCAATTCAATTGCCGGCCTATCGCCCACGCGCAGGCAGGGAATTTGATCCACACAACAAATCGGACCAATCAGAATAATACGCGGCCCAGCCCAGCGCCCATCTGGGGCAGTTTATTTGATTTTCATATGGAAAATTTTGGAGCGGGTGATGAGATTCGAACTCACGACATTTACCTTGGCAAGGTAACGCTCTACCCCTGAGCTACACCCGCGTCCTTGGGTGGGTTGCGTATACTGGGGATGGGCAGGGGGTGCAAGAGGAAAAATCACACCAATATAATTTTCTGAAAACCGCGCGCGCCCCAATTTTAACAGCCCGCCTGAACCATTCAATTTCGGCCTGAAATTCTTGCGTATATGGTGGGTGGTGAAAGTGGTGGGCGACCTAGGAATCGAACCTAGCGTGCGTCTCCGCGAGGGAGTTACAGTCCCCTGCCACACCTTGCGGCCTGTCGCCCACTTTCCCGCGAAACGCGGTGTGCGGTGGGAATACCTGTGATAAAATCCCGCGTCAACAGGAAAATCCCTTGAAACTGCAACTGTTTTTTGCGCACAAGGAAATTAACGACAAAAAGGCGAAAAATTATGAAAAAACCAACTTGGGTCATCGAAAAAGAACAGGCCAAAAAGGCGGCCAAGTCGGAAACGATATGGTTGTTTGGTCTGCACGCGGTTCGTGATGCGTTGCTGAACCCAAATCGGCAGATCGAACGCTTGGTTGTGACAAAAAATGCGGCCGATAAATTGTCCGATGCCATCGCGCAATCGGGAATCACCCCCGAATTGTCAGATCCGCGCAAATTTGCGGCGCCGCTTGATTCGGGATCGGTTCACCAAGGGGCCGCATTAGAGGCAAAACCATTGGCTTGGGGATCGCTTGAGGATGTGGCCTTGGCCCCCGGTCAGGGTGCGCCCCGATTGGTATTGTTGGATCAAGTGACCGATCCCCACAACGTCGGTGCCATTTTACGATCAGCCGAGGTGTTCGGGGCAAATGCCGTCATCGGCACCCTGCGCCATAGCGCGCCGGAAACCGGTGCCTTGGCCAAAACGGCCAGCGGTGCATTGGAACGCCAGCCGTACCTGCGTATGCGCAATCTGGCCGACACGATTATCCAACTGCAAGATATGGGGTATTTGGTCGTAGGCCTAGACGGCGAGGCCGAGCAATCGCTTGATGCCGTTGCTGCCGACAACAAAGACCGCGCCATCGCGTTGGTACTAGGTGCCGAAGGGCCAGGATTACGCCAGCGGACCAAAGAAACGGTGGATATGCTGGTCAAAATCCCGTTTTCGCGTGAATTTGGGTCGTTGAATGTGTCAAACGCAGCGGCTGTTGCGCTTTATGCGGTGCAAAATCGTTAGACTGCGTTGAACCACTGGGGGGCCGTTCCTATATCCATGCGGAAGGGATTGAATAATGGCCTATGAAAAAATCGTAACATGTTGTTATTGCGGAACGCGCGCCGCCTTGGTTTTAATGGGTGACCAAAAACATTGCCTTGCCTGTTCATCCTGCGGCGCGCCGATCACGCAGATGAAACATCTGAAAAAACCCGCGTCCAACGTTGCGCACGCGGGGCCATCGCGGGCGTCATATCCTGCACAAATCCAATCAAAACCCCCAAAGCCCAAGAAAAAGAAGCAAAAAGCGAAAAAAACCTATAAAATGTTCAAAGAGGTTTTCGACCTGATAGAAGATATCTTTGACTAATCCACGATAAGGGGCATCACAATGCAGACACTATATTCAGCAGCACAAGCGTTGGAATTTGACCGCCCCGTGCGGCTGTTGGCTTTGGTTTCGCTGGAATTGGATGCAAAGCGGCGCGATATAATTGCCCAGCAGATCGCGCAGGTTTTGGACATACCGCAGGTGCGATGCGATGTTGTCGAAATGCCCAATACGATGGCTTTGCGCGCTGCGGTGTCGTTGGGTCATCGGCTTGGTGACTATGATGCCTATGTGGTGTTTGACAATCACACAGACGGGGCAGGGTGGGATCAGGCCCTGTCATTGTTTGCGGCGCAGGGCATGTGCATTCAGCTGTGTCATGGGACCATGGCGCCGGAACATTTCGCAGAACATCTTGACACACAGGTAAATGCGGCCTTGCATCTTGTGGCCTTGACGCGTAAGTGGAGCGCTCAGCAAGGCAGCGCCGGATTCCGTGCGCCATCACAGCGATATAACCTAGCCACTGGCGGCACCACAGTATGACACAAACGACCGAACTTTCTGGTAATCAAAAACGTAAAATGAAATCAGCCAGCCGTCTTTATGCGGTCCAAGCGCTGTTTCAATTGGAACATTCGGGTCAAACCGTTGAACGCGTTTGCCATGAATTTATCGAACATCGCATTGGTGCCGAAATTGACGATATTACCCTGCAAGAGGGTGATTTGGACCTGTTTTCCACAATTGTCACCGAAGCGGTGAATTACCAAGCCCCGATTGACCAGATGACAGATCGGGCGCTGGTCGCAAAATGGCCATTGGGCCGTATTGATCCGACATTGCGCTCGGTGTTTCGGGCGGCAGGGGCGGAATTGATGCGTACGGATACGCCCGCGCGTGTAATCATTTCGGAATATGTCGAATTGGCCGCCGCGTTTTTCCCCGATGGCAAAGAGTCGAAATTTTCGAACGCCGTCATGGACCACATGGCACGCGAGGCCAAACCAGAAGATTTCTGATCCGGCCCTGCCAGTCGCTGGGCCAGTCGCTGGGTGTAAAATTAGACCTTGTTTTTGGCGATTTGGATGGCCAAATTCTGCATCAATTTAGAAATGTTTTCCACATAGCGATCGTTGTTCAATGCGCCCGTGTCATCGAATTCGTCGTGGACCTGACCCACGCAAATGGTGGGCTGCGTGATCAAATCGGCCCCCAATGGCAACAGGCAATGACGCATGTGATACAAACCTGCTTCGCCCCCCGATCGGCCCGCAGCAGCGGATAATGTTGCAACGGGCTTACGCGCCCACAACCCACCGGGAATGCGGCTGATCCAGTCAAACGCGTTTTTTAATCCGCCAGGAATGGCTTTGTTGTATTCGGGGGTGCAGATAATGACACCGTCTGCATGGCGCAGTTGATCGGCTAGGGTTTGAACGGATGCTGGCAGCCCGTTGTTTTCGACATCACCATTATATAGTGGCAGATCAATATTGGCGTCTTGGAAATCGCACGCGCCATAGCATGATACCGCCACATTGAGCAATTTGCGATTAAATGACTGCGCGCGCAGTGATCCACAAATTCCAAGTATTTTATCCATATTTATCCCCAAAGTAACAATTCACCCGCGTAAGTGTTTGAAGTGATGTGAAAGTTTTTGTGTGGCGGGCCCGTAGCAACCGTTAAGGTATTTGCATTCCCGAGGACCTGTTTGAACAGGTGGGCGCCAGGTAACTAGGCCAGGACCCAGACAGAGCCAGCTCCCTCGGAGAAATTATAGGCCGACGGAATGTAACCATGTAAACGAGAGGAACAGCACCCGCCACCTGACGCACATAGGTATTTGGTTATGGTTTGGCAAGGGGAAAGTTTTGCTTGTTCAACTGGACCTTTGGGTGAAAATACCGTTTTATGACGGTATGTTGGTACCAGAAAATGATCCATCTGCATTGCAACCCGGTCAGCTGTTGGCGCGTGGTGTTGTGCGCCATATGATGGATTTAGGATATGCAAGTTTGTTGGAATTTATCCCATCGCGGGGGTTGCGTGTGGATGTTATGGCCATGGCTGCGCAGGATGAATTATGGATCGTCGAATGCAAATCATCGCGTGCCGATTTTACATCTGATAAAAAATGGCAAAACTATCTGGAATGGTGTGATCGATATTTTTGGGCTGTTGATCCAAACTTTGATTTGGATTTGTTGCCACCAGACACCGGTATTATTTTATCGGATGGCTATGGCGCGGAAATTATCCGTCCCGCGCCGTTGAATAAGTTGGCCGCAGCCCGCCGAAAAACCTTGATCAAGAAAATTGCAACGCAGGCCGCCAATCGGCTGACACGTTTGCAAGATCCAAATCTGACGCTTTAGCGTTTTTTACCGCCAAGCAATTTTGCAGCTTGGGCGGCCGCCAGAATTTCTTCGGCGATTTCTGCGGCTTCTTCTGGGTCGAAATCCATCGGAATTTCTAGGTCGTCGGCATAAACATAGATTCGCACCATGCCTTGATCTGTCGGGCCAATTTGTAGGTTCGCTTCGATTTGTGATTGGCTGTTGATGCCCATGGTCGTGTACTCCTATCGGTTTGGAACCGAACTACTGTGCGCTCATGTGTTTTGCAACCACTGATCGACGCAGAAAAATCTACTTATCTCGCTGTTTAGGGCCAAAATAGGGTTGCATTCGCCGCGCGTCAAAGCTAAATCCCCAACAGTTGCCGCCTTAGCTCAGTTGGTTAGAGCGCTGGATTGTGGATCCAGAGGTCCCCTGTTCAAGCCAGGGAGGCGGTACCATCCCCCCCCAAAAAAAAATCTGTGCAGCTTACATAATTGGCCAGACCATGTGGAACCGGTCGCTACATACGCGGGGATGCTGAATTTGTGCTTGGCTTTTGTTTTGCGCGCCTAGGGCACAGTACCTGTGCGCAACACCCACATCACCCAATGATTTAGAGCTATGTGTCGCGTTTTTGCCGCTGGCCCATAAATGACGATGCACACACCCTGCAACGGTGTTTAACGCAACTAGGGGTGGGCAGAAATATCGATGTATTTGATCTGGAACAAAGCGGCCTGTGCCGGTCTGGGCTAGGCTATGGCAACCATGAAATGAGGTGTTACATGTTACAAATGGCTGCAATTTTTCACATTTTTATTGGATCGACCTTGGCAGGTGTTTTTGTTATCGCGGCGCTGATCCTGGGCTATGACAGTTTGACGCCGATCTTGATCGCTGCGGGGATTGGATTCGCGGTGTCGTTTCCCGTAACGTGGGTCGTGGCAAAAATGGTTTATCGGCCATAAAAACCGCAGGCCAGGTTGGGCCAAAAAAAATGCCGCCTATGATGGTTCATGACGGCATTTTAAATGTTGTTTTGCAAAATCAGACACTATTTTTCCTGATTTTCAGCCGATCCAGTCACTTGCTCGACCGTATTGCCCGTTCGCATGTCGTTAAACGATCCGAACAGTTCCACCGCTGTGTTTGTTGATTTGCTGTCTTTACCTGCACCAAAAAACATAAAATACCCAAAAACACCAAAACCAATTAAAACGGCAAGTACAATCATACCTTCGGCTTGGCCAAGGCCTGATTGATCTTTGATAAAGTCTTTGATTACTTGCATATAGTCCCGTTTCAGTTTCGTAGTTGGAAACCGCGAACTAAGTGGGGAATATGGCGTTAATATGACCGTTTTGATCATATTAACGCAGGGATTAATTATCCATTTTCAATGCGTTGATGAACGCTTCTTGTGGGATGTCCACTTTGCCGAACTGGCGCATTTTCTTTTTGCCGGCTTTTTGTTTGTCCAACAGTTTGCGTTTACGCGTTGCGTCGCCGCCGTAACATTTGGCGGTCACGTCTTTGCGCAGGGCGGCCAATGTTTCGCGCGCGATGACTTTGCCGCCAATCGCCGCTTGGATCGGGATTTTGAACATGTGACGGGGGATCAGATCCTTTAGCTTTTCGCACATGGCGCGGCCGCGTGTTTCGGCGCGGTCGCGGTGGACCATGGTGGACAGGGCATCCACAGGTTCGTCATTGACCAAAATCGACATTTTGACCAAATTATCCTGACGATAACCCGTCATCTGATAGTCAAAGGATGCATATCCCTTGGTCACTGATTTCAAGCGGTCATAAAAATCAAAAACGACCTCGTTCAAGGGCAGATCATAAACCACCAAGGCGCGCGATCCGGCATAGGTTAAATCCATCTGGATCCCACGGCGGTCTTGGCACAGTTTCAACACATCACCCAAATAATCATCAGGCACCAAAATGGTCGCTTTGATGCGCGGCTCTTCTAGGTGGTCGACCTTGGACAGATCGGGCATATCCGCGGGATTGTGCAATTCGATCATTTCGCCATCGCGCATATAAACGTGGTAAATCACGCTGGGCGCAGTTGTGATCAGATCAATATCATATTCGCGTTCGATGCGGTCGCGGATCACCTCAAGGTGCAACAGACCAAGGAAACCGCAGCGGAACCCGAAACCCAAAGCGGCCGATGTTTCCATTTCAAAACTGAATGACGCATCATTCAGCGCCAGTTTTTCGATGGCATCACGTAAATCTTCGAATTCGGCACTGTCCACGGGGAACAGGCCACAGAACACAACAGGCTGACTGGGCTTAAAGCCGGGCAGGGGCGTGTCCGCGCCCTTTTTTTCATGTGTGATGGTATCACCCACACGGGTATCACGGACCTGTTTGATGGATGCGGTGATAAATCCGATTTCACCTGGCCCCAATTCATCAATTTTTTGCATCGCGGGGCGGAATACGCCGATGCGATCAATCTGGTGAATTGTGCCATTTGACATCATTTTAACGCGATCTTTCAGCTTTAGTACGCCGTCCATGACGCGCACCAAAACCACAACACCCAAATAGGCGTCATACCAACTGTCAACCAGCATCGCCTTTAGCGGCGCATCGCGATCCCCTGTGGGGGCGGGCAGTTTTTTAACAATCGCTTCTAGCGTTTCTTTGATGCCAATACCGGTTTTTGCGCTGACTTGGATCGCGTCAGATGCGTCAATGCCAATCACGTCCTCGATCTGTTCGGCCACGCGTTCACATTCGGATGCGGGCAGATCGATTTTGTTCAATACGGGCACAATTTCATGATCGGCATCAATCGCCTGATAGACGTTGGCCAATGTTTGCGCCTCAACACCTTGGGTGCTGTCAACGACCAGCAATGATCCTTCGACCGCGCGCATAGACCGCGACACTTCGTAGGCGAAATCGACGTGGCCGGGGGTGTCGATCAGGTTCAACACATAGGTTTCACCGTCATCGGCCAGATAGTCGATGCGCACGGTGTTTGCCTTGATCGTGATACCGCGTTCGCGTTCGATATCCATGCTGTCCAACAGCTGTTCTTTCATGTCACGATCTTGGACCGTGCCAGTGGATTGGATCAGCCGGTCGGCCAGGGTGGATTTCCCGTGGTCGATATGGGCTACGATGGAAAAATTGCGGATTTTACTAAGATCGGTCATAGGCCAGCATATGGTTTGATTTTGCGATTTGGTCAAGATACGAAACGCAGCCGGCGCCCCAAGGTGCATATTTATTTTGCGTCTACACAGCCAAAATTCGCCGACATCCTATGTTGTGTTGAGCGCAAAGCTGCTTGGTGTTATTATTTATCAATAAACAAAACAGAGCGAGCAGGTACATGACACATTTTTTAGGGGTCTTCGCAGCAAGTCTGATTTGCCTTTCTGCGGGTGCTGTTTCGGCCGAAACAGTCGGGCGCGCTTGCCTGAACAGCGATCGGGAGAAATCGAATGCGCGCTTGTGTAAATGTATCCAGTCGGCGGCCGATGCAACCTTGACCCGCCGCGATCAAAAACGCGCAGCACAGCTGGTTTTGGATCCAGAAAAATCGCAGTCATTGAAAATGTCTAAACGACGCACGGATGAAAAATTCTGGGATCGTTACCAAGAATTTGGTAAATTGGCACAGGCGTTTTGTTCCTAGGCGGGATCGTTAAAAAACACACGCAGCGTTTGTTCAAAGGCACGCGGTTGTTCTGCGTGCAGCCAATGGCCGGCATTGGGGATTTTGGCAAAGACCGCATTTGGAAACAGGGCTTTGATTTTGGGGCGATGATCGGGCAGAACATATTGGCTGTTTGCGCCGGACAAAAACAATGTGGGTTTGTCAAAGCTGCCTGTAACCTCGGGAAATCCCAACACATGATTCATATCGCGTTGCAAAACATCCAAATTCAATTTCCAACGTTTGTTGCCCAAATCCAATGACTGGGTGAAAAAACTTTGCAGGGCTGGATCAGTGACGTGCTTTGATAGGGCCTGTGCAACCTCGGACCGTTTTTCCATATGCGTTAGGTCAATGGATTGCATGGCTTGGATGTATTGGGATTGGTCGTGGCCATAGGCAACCGGTGCTATATCTGCCACCAGCAGGCGTTTGACCAGATCGGGACGGGTCAGGGCCAAAATCATGACCGCTTTGCCCCCCATGGAATGTCCAACGATGTCCATGGGCGCGCCGTTGTGTTCGACCACTTGGGCCAAATCCTGGGCCATATCCAGATAGCTATGTGTGTCAAACCACGGGCTATCGCCGTGATTGCGTTGATCAACGGCAATGACGCGGCGACTGTCCGACATGCGCTTGCTGATCACGCTCCAGTTTCGGGCGGATCCGTATAGGCCGTGGACAATTAACAAATCGGGCAATTGCGTTGAATTGCCATAGGACAGGGTATTTAGCATATTGCTGGTTTAACGCCAAGTTTTCGTGCTGGCCAGCTTAGATTTGTTGCGTATAGTCAGAATATGTGTGGACGTTTCGTTTTAACCCATCCCAATGATGCGCTGGCGCGGTTGTTTGATGCGCAGCCTGTGAATGATTTACCACAGGGTGCGCGATATAATATTTGCCCCACGCAATCTGTGGCCGTTGTGGTGCCGTCAAATCATGGCAGGGTTTTGACGCATAAACGATGGGGATTTGTGCCCCATTGGTACAAACATCCAAACGACGGCCCGCTGCTGATTAATGCGCGGGGCGAAACCATCGCGCAAAAACCAGCCTTTGCTCAGGCATGTCGTCAAACACGGTGCCTGATTCCGGCAAGTGGATTTTACGAATGGACCAAGGACGCATCGGATAACAGATTGCCATGGTTCATTTCGCGCCAAGATGCCGCTGTCATGGTCTTTGCCGGCATTTGGCAGGATTGGGGCCAAGGCGAGGACCGTATAAGCACCTGCGCGATTGTGACAACCCATGCAAATTCGGCCACCAAACAGATCCATCACCGGCTGCCCGTTATTTTGGAACCTGCTGAATGGGCGCTGTGGTTGGGCGAACAGGGCAAAGGCGCATCGCGCCTAATGCAGCCCTGTGCGCACGATGTGCTGCAATTTCACCGCGTTGATCCGTCTGTAAATTCGAACAAAGCGACCGGACCGCAATTGATCGAAAAAATCGCATAGATTCTGTCCTATGTCGTCTTGACGCTGCCGATACGTTGTTCTATCAACCCGAGTATAGAGCGGGTATGGTGAAATGGTATCATAAGAGCCTTCCAAGCTTAAGGCGCGGGTTCGATTCCCGCTACCCGCTCCAATTTATCCCTAGGCTACATTTTGCTATGAATCGAACAGCAGACTTTCTTGCTGTGCTTATTCAGCGGTTTGACGGAATTTCGATCAAAGCGTGTCGCCGATTACATTTTTTTCCAAAGGTTTATCTTTGAAATCTCTTCATCGGTCAGTGCACGGTTATAGATAATGAACGCAAAACAGTTCATTTTTGCAAAGTCCGCAGGATTGCCCGCCGTCGCGGTTTTATAGCCAAAGCCAAGGCTGCCAACTTCATCCGACACGACCCCCTCTGATCCAAAGCTGCTTGCAGGGTTCGCTTCGGCAAGTGTTTGCCCATC
>Ga0255775_1001212_pt1 | contig 24348 bp, 28 predicted proteins | sample 011ome_26_FD_179973 | JGI IMG/M metagenome (GOLD analysis project Ga0255775, IMG submission 179973) | Coastal salt marsh microbial communities from the Groves Creek Marsh, Skidaway Island, Georgia - 011511BT metaG (version 2) | ecosystem: Environmental > Aquatic > Marine > Intertidal zone > Salt...
GTTGAAAGAGCAATTGAATACCATTTTAAGTTTCTATTACTTAAAAAATACTCATCAGCAGAACTTTTTTTGTCAACTTTACCCTTTAATGCTACAAAAAAGATTAAAATAAAATAGAAAATAACGATACTAAAATCTAACATAGGTCTATTTTCTTATTCCACTGCCAAGTGGAGTATTTGGAATTGATTTAGGCACTCTGTTAAAAGCTTTTGAAAAATGAATATTATTAAACCTGGGTAAAACATATTTAGCAAAAAGTTCACACTCATTGTGATGGGGATATCCTGACAATATAAAAGATCGTATTCCAAGGTTCATATACCTTTTTAATTTATTATAGACTTGATCTGGATTTCCAACAATTGCAGCACCACATCCAGATCTTGCAAGTCCTATTCCAGTCCATAAATTAGATTCAACATAAAAATCTTTATCTGACTTTGACCTCAATTCAGATTGCATCGAAACTCCTAATGATTTTGAATCTTGAGCTCTATCTCTAATATCATTACCTAAATTATAATCCAAATTTGATATTAATTTACTTGCATATTTTCTAGCCTCAGCTTCAGTTTCTCTTACAATAACATGAACTCTTAAGCCAAATTGAACTGTTCTGTTGTAACCTAATGCTTTAGCTTTCATATTAGAAATCAAAGTTGATATTTTATCTTCTGTATCTGGCCACATTAAGTAAACATCACAATGTTCAGCACACAATTCAACACCATCAGGGGAATATCCTCCAAAATAAAGGAGAGGACCGCCTTTCTGAAAAGGTTTTACGGGATCAGTCGGTAAATTTAAATTATAAAACTCACCTTTGAAATTGATTTTATCATCATTCCAGCATTGTTTTAAAATATTAATTACCTCCCTTGACCGTGAATATCTAATACTTGATTCAAGCTTATTTCCAGGCAAATCAGAGGATATTATGTTAACTGTTAACCTTCCTTTTAAAATATGGTCTAAAGTTGAAAGGCTTCTGGCTAACATAGGAGGATGAATCTCTCCACACCTAATTGCTGCTAAAAAATTTATTTGATTGGTTAGTGGAGCCATTGCAGATACAAAAGTTAAAGTATCTTGACCTACTTGATAAGAGGATGGGCACAAAACATTAGTGTAACCAAGTTTATCAGCTGTTTTTATAATTCTTGACGTGTTTTCCCATGTACTTTTAAATTTTGGATTTCTTGATCCTAACAGATCATCATCTCCATCACAAATTGGAGCAAACCATGAAATTTCAACATCATTTTCTTTTAGCATTTTATATTATTTTTAAATAATAACGCATCCCATGGAAGCAATTTTATCTTTTTTGAGCAATAATTTATTTTAGATTCCCTATTTGATATTTTTAAAGAATATTCAGTTAAATTATTAAAATTATATGTTAATGAAGAATCAGACATATTTAAAATTATCACATAAGAATTATTTAATTTATATCTTTCATAAATAAATACTTTTTTATGTTTCGGATCTAAGTCTTTATATTCTCCATAAACTAAATCTTTAGACGCTTTTCTAAAAGAAATAAGTTTTTTGTAAAAATTGAGTATTGAGTTTGGATTTTTTTTATCGTTTTCTACATTGATTGTTTCAAAATTTGGGTTTGCCAAAAACCAATTTTTGTTTTCAAAACTAAAGCCACCTTGTATTTTATCATTCCATTGCATTGTTGTTCTAGAATGATCTCTTGATGACATATTTAAATTATATAAATAATCTTTTTTACTTAGTCCAGATTTTAATGCTTTTGAAAGATTTCCTAAAACTTCTAAATCATCAAATTGATTGATAGAATCAAATTTATGGTTTGTCATTCCTATTTCTTCGCCTTGATATAAAACAGGAGTTCCTTTTTGAGTCAAAATAAGCATAGCTAAAAGTTTTGCGGACTTAATTCTATATTTAATATCATTTCCAAATTTGCTGACACTTCTTGGATTGTCATGATTATTTAAAAAAACTGTGGGCCAATTAAAATCAGTTGTATTAGATTGAAAATCAAACATTTTTTTGAGATCTTGAAGATTCCAATTGTTTTGAATCCAATTTTTACGACCAATTCTAATTATATCAAAAATAAATGCAAGGTTTAATTCTTTTTCTCTTTCATCTGTCATTTTTAACATGGAATTATGACTAATCCCAAAAGCCTCTCCAATCGAGACTACATCATAATTTGAAAGAACTTTGATATTCATCTCCTTCAAAAATTCATGCAACCTGGGACCAGACGCATATATTTTTTCTGGATTTTTTAGTTCTGAACTTGTCAAATCATTAAAGTCTTGATGTTTTGAAATAAAAGGTATTACATCCATCCTAAAACCATCTATACCTTTATCAAGCCAAAACTTCATTACTTTATAAACCTCATTTCTAACATCAACATTTTCCCAATTTAAATCAGGCTGCTTTTTTGAAAAATAATGTAAATAGTATTCTTTAGTGTTTTCATCTTTTTCCCAAGCAGATCCTCCAAAAAATGATGTATAATTATTTGGTGGAAAATTACCATTTTCATTTTTCCATATGTAATAATTTCTAAACTTATTGTTAACTGATGATTTACTTTGTAAAAACCAGTCGTGTTCATCACTAGTGTGATTTACAACTAGATCTATTATAAGTTTCATATTTCTTTTGTGAATTTCAGACAATAGATTATCAAAATCTTCCATTGTACCAAATTCCTTCATCACCATTTTATAATTTCGAATATCATATCCATTATCATCGTTTGGGGAATCAAAATGCGGACTCAACCAAATAATATCAATTCCTAAAAACTTCAAGTAATCTAATTTTAAGGTTATTCCCTTTAAGTCACCTATCCCATCTCCATTTGAATCATAAAAAGATCTTGGATAAATTTGATAAATAATTTGTTCCTTCCACCAATTTCTTGTCATGATTTATTTTTTGACATTCTACATTTTTTACTACAATAAATAACATTGTCCCAGTTTTTTTCCCACTTTTTTCGCCAATTAAATGGAAAATTACAAACAGGACATATTTTTTGTGGAAGATTAGATTTCTTCATTATTTAAAGAAATTTCATTAGGCCATGGAACAACTGAATTTTTTAACTTATTGAATGGCATTTGAGCATCTACTGAAATTAAGTAATTTGTTAGCATATTAGACAGTTCAATTCTTTTTTTATTTTCTTTTAATACTAGGTTGTTATTTTCAAAAATATCATCCTTTAAATTATATAATTCAATAGTTTGATTGTGATGGAAATAAATTAATTTCCAATCTCCATTTCTAATCGCACTGTAACTTCCAATTCCTGGACCACTTGGTCCCCACCAGTTTGGATAGTGCCAAAAAAGAGGTTTTAACTCATATTTTTCATTATTTAATAATGGAACAAAACTTCTTCCATCTATTTTTTGAATCACTGATTTTGAAATTGAATTAGTTAATTCTAAAATTGATGGAAAAAAATCATCAATAATTACTGGGTGGTTTACTTCTTTGTTACTATCATTATGAAAAGGGGAATAAACTATCATTGGAACTCTTATTCCTCCTTCATAAATAGATCCTTTACCGCTTTTAAGAGGATAATTATGCTTGTGTTTTTCTCCTTGTCTAGCTACTGCACTTAATCCTCCGTTGTCAGACATGAAAATAATTATTGTATTATCTAAAATGTTTTCTTCTTTTAATTTATTCAAAACTGTACCTAAAGCGTTATCCATACTCTCAATCATCGAAGCATACTTAATCTCAGATTTTTCAAGTCCAATATTTCTATATTTTTCACTAAATCGTTCATCTTCCATTAATGGAGTGTGTACACCATACAATGAAAAATACAGAAAAAAGGGAGAATTTAATTTTAATGGCTTTTCTAAATTTTTTAAAATTTCTTCACTTAAAGCTTGAGTCAAAAAAATATCTTTTCCGTGATATTTTTCAAGTCCGGGAACAGCCCATATTTTATTTTTTGAATCGTTATTACCGAAATTATCTTTTCCTAAATAGCTTTGAGGAGCTCCTGCAGCATGCCCAGCAATATTAATATCAAAACCAATATTTAAAGGATTTGCTGATGGATATCCAATAGCACCTAAATGTGCTTTACCAGCATGGATAGTAAAATATCCATTGTCTCTTAAAATTTGAGGAAGTGGAGTTGCTGAAACTGAATTAGGAATTGAATCAGAGACTGACAATCCGTTGTAGTTCCAATTTGGAAAATCAAATGTGCTATGATTGATTTCAGCAGGTTTTCTTACGTTTGGATGTAAAGTCCAATTAGTTACCCTATGTCTAGCTGCATTCATACCAGTCATTAGACTAATTCTGGTTGGTGAACAAACCGGTGTTGAATAAGCATTAGTGAATTTTACACCCATATCTGCCAACAATTCCATATTTGGTGTACTATAAATCTCATTGTATTTGGTTTTCTTATCCCAAAAAGGTACTGAAGTATCCTGCCAACCTAAATCATCAACCATAAATAAAACAATATTGGGTTTTAATTTATCGTTGGAATAGTCACATGAAAAAAACAATAAAAGAGTTAAAAAGTAAAAAAATTTATTTATTGACATTTATACAATATACAAAATTGAAAAAAAGAAATAATGTTAAGTTAACTTAACATTATTTTATATATATTTGTAAAGCTAACTTAACATATCAATAATAAATGAAACTTAAAATTTTAAGACTTATGGCAATTATAACAGGATTAATAGGTACAACTTTGTTTAATAGATTTTTAGAGGGTGGAGCATTATTTATGTCACTAATTCTAATCTGTTTATTGACATCAATATTCTTTACAGTAAAATCCTTAATGAATCTCAAAAAAAATGTTGAAATTTCAAAAAAAATGATTAAACACATTAACGATAGTGGTTCGCTTGGATTAGGATTGGGTGTTATGGGTTCATTTATTGGACTTATAACTGCTTTTGATGCTATTGAAGCAACTGGAGGTGCAGAGCCTTCAATATTGGCTGGAGGTTTAAAAGTAGCCTTACTTTCAACTTTATTTGGACTATTTACTTATTCCATTTCTAAACTTTCAGTTCTAGTTCTAAGGATCATTCAAAAATAAAATCATGTCATTATCTAAAAAAGAAATATCCATTTTAATTGAAATCACTTATTCAATTGTATTTGCTTTAATTTTCCTTCCTTACTTTTATGAAAATCAAGAGAAAAATTTGATTTTAATAGATGGTTTAATTGAAAAAATAATTCAAATAATAATCTCTACAGTAATCTATTTTTCCATAGCCTATTCTGTTTTAGAGGTTATTTTCAAAAAAAAAGAAAATAGAGATGAAAGAGACGATATGATAAATTCAAAATCCTATAAATTAGGTTATTTGCTTTACGAACTCTCTCTGTTCATATTTATTGGATATTTATGTTCTAATTTTCAAAATAAAGAATTATTAAATCTCACAGGAAATCAAGAATTATATAGTAGCTTTCAAATAACAGATACTGGAATTGTTTTTGGTGTTCTAGTTTTACTTGCATTTATATCGATAATTAAATCAATGTATCAATTCTACCTACACAGAACAGCTTAAGATGATATTAAAAAACAACTTGAAAGAAGTCAGACAGAAAAAGTGTTTAACACAGGAAGAATTAGGATCCAGTGTTGGAGTAAGCAGACAAACAATTATTTCAATTGAAAGATATAGGTACAAGCCAACTCTAGAACTAGCTATGAAAATTGCTGAAAAACTTAATATTCGGATTGAAAAACTATTCTATTTTGAAGAAATAAAAAATTGAATATTATTCTTCAACACCCGTTTTTTTAGACTTAGCCAGAGCTTGCATATCTTTAACAGTATCGGTTTCATCCATAATCTCACGACCAAGTAAAGTCTCTATTATATCTTCTAATGTTACAATTCCGTTGACTGTTCCATTGTCATCAGTGACAATGGATATATGCTCTCTTTCTTTAATTAACTTGTCAAAAACTTGAGGGATTTGAGATTCATAATTTGAAAAAATAGCTTTTCTTTTAATTGATATTAACAAAGAATCTCCTTTGTTTTTTACTATTTGCTCTAATATATTATCTTTTAAAACATAGCCTGTTATGTTATCAATTTTTTCATTATAAATAGGAATTCTGGAAAAAGATAATTTAGGGTTTTTATTATAAAAATTCTGAATAGTTTCAGATTCTGAAGCAATTTTCATAACTGAAAAAGGCGTCATAATGTTTCGAATTTTAACATCTTTAAACTTTACCATATTTTTAATAATATCAGACTCGCTTTCTTCAATAACACCTTCTTCCTCTGCTATTTCAGCCATTGTTGAAAAATCTTCGCGAGTAAATACACTTATTTTTTTTGATTTATTGATAAGTCTGGTAAAAAATTGTAACAAAAACAGAATTCCAGTATTTCTAAAAAGTGGAATGATTGAGCTTAAAAAAGCAGATGTAAATCTTACCAATTTATGCCAATAAGTCGCACCCAAAGTTTTTGGAATGATTTCCGAAACTAATAAAATTAACACTGTCATTATTCCTGAAACTATTCCAACTGCTAAATCTTCAGTTAGTAACGTTCCAAAAAGTTCATATGAATCATTATTTATTGACGAATAAACTTCTTTTGCTTGAACTCCTACCAAAATTGCACCTACTGTATGCGCTATAGTATTGAGAGTCAAAATAATAATTAATGGCTCATCAATATTTTTCCTCATCATTTGAAGGTTTTCAGCATATTTTTTCCCCTCGTTTATTTTGATTTTTAGAAAGGTAGGATTAACACTTAAAAGCACAGCTTCTAAGATTGAGCACAAAAAAGATAAAGTTATGGTGAGTGTAGCGTATAGAATTAGTAAATTCAAAGTCTATTTTAAAATTTATAATAAATATAAAAACAAATATTCGATTTAATAAGGTTTATTATTTTTGTGATCAAAAAAATTTAAGTTAAGTGATTAAAACCAAAAAAATAGAGTTTAGTTATGATAATGACTTCATATTCAAATTTGAAGACATTAAGCTTAAAAATGAAGAAAATTTATTGATACTTGGTAACTCTGGTATTGGAAAAACTACATTATTACATCTTTTATCTGGATTACTAAAAGCTAAATCAGGCTCAATTGAATTGTATGGTAAAGAACTAACTAAACTTTCTTCATTTCAACTTGATAGATTTAGAAGAGATAATATAGGAATTGTTTTTCAGAAACCTCATTTTGTAAATTCATTAACAGTCAAAGAAAATTTAGAATTAGCCCAGTATATAGCTGATAAAAAAGATAATAAAAGGATAGAAACCATTTTAAACAACTTAAATATTTTTGATAAAATAAATAAAAAGACAAATGAATTAAGTCAGGGTGAAAAACAAAGGGTTTCTATCGCTCTAGCTATTGTTAATTCTCCCAAATTAATTTTAGCTGATGAACCAACATCAAGCTTAGATGATGATAATTGCTCTAACGTTATTAAACTTTTAAAAAAACAAGCATCAGATTTTGGGGCTCAATTAATAGTAATTACTCACGACAGTCGACTAAAGAAACATTTTAAAAAATCTATTAAGTTGTGAATATATTTAAACTAAGCATAAAAAATATTTTCAACAAAGCTTTAAGCTCTACTATAACTGTTGCTTTACTAGTTCTTGGAATAGGAATAATCTCTTTACTTCTTCAATTAAATTCACTAATTAAAGATCAAATGGATAATAATTTAAGAGGAATTGATATGGTTGTTGGTGCAAAAGGAAGCCCTCTTCAATTAATACTTTCTTCGGTTTATCACATTGACTCACCAACTGGAAATATATCTCTTTCTGAGGCAGAAAAAATTAGTAATAATAAAATGGTTGGATCAAGCATCAAGCTTCTATACGGAGACAATCATAGAGGTTACAGGATAGTAGGAACTGAAAAAAAATTAATTGATTTATATAAGGGTGAATTAATTCAAGGTAAACAATGGGATAAACCTTACGAAGTTGTAGTTGGATCCAAAGTTTATGAAAAATTAAAAATAAAATTAGGAGATAGCTTAATCAGTTCTCATGGATTAAGAGAAACAGGTCAAGCTCATTCAGATAGAGCATTTGTAGTTGTAGGATTATTGAAACCGTCCAGTTCCGTAATGGATCAACTTATTCTTACATCTCCTGAAAGTGTATGGAATATTCATGGTTCTCATGACCATGATGAAGAACATGAACATGACGAAGAACATGACCATGATGAAGAACATGAACATGATGATAGAGAAATAACTGCGATGTTAATCAAATTCAAGAGCCCGATGAACATTATTCAATTTCCTAGACAGATTAATGAAAATACTAATCTTCAAGCAGCAGTACCCTCATATGAAATTTCAAGACTATTTAAACTTTTTGGATTTGGCATAGAGACTTTAAGCTATCTAGCATACTTAATAATAATTGTTTCTGCTTTCAGTCTTTTTATTAATTTATTCAACTCCATGAATGATAGAAAATATGAAATGGCTTTAATTAGAACATTGGGAGCTTCAAGATTTCAGTTATCAAAAATGATAATTTTCGAAAGTTTAATTCTTACAATTAGTGGTTTTGTAATGGGCTTACTTTTTAGCAGGTTTGGAGTAATGTTTGTATCTTCACTAATGGACGAAAGTATAAATTACGACTTGAGTTCAATTATAATACTTAAAGAAGAATATTGGCTATTAGCTTTATCTATATTAATTGGTTTAATTTCTGCACTAATTCCTGTTATTCAAGTGTACAGAATGAATATTTCAAAAATTCTTGCTGATGAATAAATTTACCTTAATAATCTTTTTTTTGATTTCTAATTCAATTTTTTCTCAAGTTGAAATTGATTGGCTAAAACTAAGAGATGTTTATTACGAATCCGAATACAATGAAGAACTTTATGGATATTATCAAATTGCACACTTTGGTGAAACAGTTGAATCTTTAGATAACAAAGAAGTTAGAATTACTGGCTATATGCTAACTCTTGCGCCAGATGAAGGTATTTTCGTGTTGTCTGAAAATCCTTATGCTGATTGTTTCTTCTGTGGGTTTGGAGGACCTGAGTCGGCCATAGAACTCAGATTAAATCCTGGTTATGATGATTTTTTAATGGATGAACTGGTGACAGTTACTGGAATTCTCCGACTTAAAAGAGACGATGTTAGTAGTGGAGTTTATATCATGGACAATGCTACCGCAATAAAAAAATAAATTATTTTATGATAGCCATGCATAATACAGATTATTTAAAAATTTTATTATTAATTGTATTTCCTATTACCCTATTATCTCAAAATAACTTAACTATAAATCATCTTTATCCAAAAAATGATTTAATTATTAAATCTCAAGATGATTGGGGTAAAAAAAATTATAAAAAGGTTATTGAAGAATTTAAAGAAAAGCCTCTAAATTTAAATGACATAGTTTTTTTAGGTAATAGTATCACAGCTGGAGGTAACGATTGGAGTGAAAGATTAAACATATCTAATATAAAAAACAGAGGAATTGGAGGAGATACAACAGATGGTGTTATAGCTAGATTGGATGAAATAATATATTTTAAACCTAAAGCAGTTTTTTTATTAATTGGCATTAATGATCTTTGGAATAACCCTCAAACGGATTCATCAATTAAAAGAATTGGAAACAACATACATAAAATTGCTATTAATATCTCACAAAAATCTCCTAAAACAATAATTTATGTTCAAACTGTTCTTCCAGTGAAAAAAGAAATTTATAAAAATCAAATAATTAGTTTAAATCAAATTATAAAAAACAATGCTTCTAATTCAAATTCATACTCTGTAATCGATTTATACTCAATTTTCGTAAATGATTCTGGATTAATTATTGACGAGCTTAGTTATGACGGAGTTCATTTAAATGAAAAGGGATACGACCACTGGGTTAAATTTATAAAACCAATTGTTGATCAATTATAGATTTAGATTTAAATTTTCTAGTATAATAAAAAACCCTCAATCTCTTGAGGGTTTTTTTGTAATTGATTATTGAAGTTTTGCTTGATTCCACGATTCCCAATGACTTATAATTTTACCATCGGAATTAAAATTGTGGTTAAACATTACAGGGAATACTATTTCTTTTCCATCTTTTTTTCTGGTTACAGAAACTCTCCACCACGATTGAACAAAATTCGAACCTGATTCTACTTCAAAGTATTTAATCCAAACGTTATCCATACTATTTATTTTGTTTTGACTTTTAAAATTTTGAAAGCCAGATTTTAAATCCTCTAAATTTAAAGGATCAGCTCCCCAATCATTGAATAATCCATTGACATTTACGTTCTCAGCGAAATCAACAAATAAATTTTCGTCATCATTGTATTGGAAAGCCTTTATAAACCTTCTAACTGTATTAATATTGGAATGATGTGAATAAACATCACCATCTTTTAATGCTCTTTGACTCTTTTGAGTTTCGGTATATGGCCTTTGATTAAGATAGTATCTAGCAAATACTACTTGATTATCTTTATTAACAACATATTGAGTATGTCTTGGTTGAGAATAATCAATTCCTGTTGTTCCACCTACTGCAGTAAAATATTCCCAGCTGTAAATCCATGTGACACCTGAAAAATTTTCATCTTTATATTCCACTGCATCTGGATAAGAATTTGAGGTTTTTCTAACATTATAGTACTTTGATATAGTATGAGCACTATTAACTTGTTGAATAAATTCAGCCTTAGTTTGTGGTTCTGCATCTTTATTCATTTGTTCTCCAGAAACTCCTTTAAAGTCGTCTGATATAATTTTAGACAAAGCTTCTGAATCATTTGCATTCATTGCAGTGTGTAAATTTTCAATAACTTCAATGGCAGGATGGTTAATATAAATATTACCATTTTTCTTTTTTTGAGCATTTAATGATATGGTTACAAAAAATGCAATTAGTAAAATTTTAATTTTCATTTTATAAATTATTAGTTAGTTAACCACTAATATAAAACATTCTGTATAAAATGTTTTATTCATTGAAAATAAATTTAAATAGGGGTTTAACTAAAAGCCTCTATTATTTCTTTTGGAATTCTACAAGGTTTATTAGTCTTGGAGCTAATTAAGCACCAATTTGTTATGGAACTAACTAGTAGTTTTTGTGAATTATCATTATATATTTCCACTACTCTACTGGACTTAACGCCTGCTGTTTTCTCAACAAAAGTCTTTATTTTTATTTTATCTTTTAATAAAGCAGGTCGCAAATATTTTATATTATGATCTAATAAAACCCAATGGTAATTTTCTAAAGTTTGGTTTGAAACCAAACTTACCCAATGTTTTTTAGCTATGTCTAATATCCAGTGTATATAAACAATATTATTTACATGATTTAACTCATCTAAATCTTCTTTAGAAACAACAATTTTCTTCTCTAAAATTTTTTTCATAAATATTGTTTTATTTTAAAATTACTTAAATTATTTTATTGAATTTCTTAGTTAGAATAATGAATTAGTTTTTACTATTTTTATTTAAAACTTTATAAATATGAAAAAATTATATACTATTTTATTTACCCTGCTTTTATTTTCATGTCAAGAAACTACCAAAACTGTAGAAACAATTGAAGCTACAAAAATACTTTCTCCAACTGCAGCAGCCATAAAGTATTATAAGGATACTTTTCAGTGGCAAAATGGTTTTGAATCATGGTCTAAAGTACCAACTACTGATGACTATCATATGCTAGCTCCTAATTTAGGACTTGAAGCTAAAGGTGCTGAACAAATTGAAGAAGTAATTTTTGGATTTGTTAAAGAAACAGAACTTCAACAAGAACTAGTAGATATTGTTGAGCATGGAAATTACATAACATGTTTTTTAAAAATCACAACAAAAGCTGGTGAAACTATGAACGTAGTTGAGGTATTTTTGGTTGATGAAGAAGGAAAAGTTAAAAATATCTGGGCACTTTAAAATAACTTTAAAAAAATTTAAACAGTTAATTAATTTGATTTAAATCAGATAAATTATTATTTATTGGTTTTATAATGGCATACTTATTGGTAATATTTAAATAATATTTAGTTAAATTTGTAATAATAAACTATGAAGTACGATAAGGAACTTAAAACTATTGAAGATATTATTGGAGACAGTCATTTGTCTACAAGCGAAGACACTCCACTAAGAGATGATGCTTTTGAACTCACCGACTCCGAGAAAATTGAAATAATTGAAAAAAGAGTTGCTGATATCCTTTATACCCTAGGTATGGATATGACCGATGATAGTTTGAAGGGTACTCCTAAGAGAGTTGCTAAGATGTATGTCAATGAAATTTTTAGTGGTTTAAATCCTAAAAATAAACCAAAAGCTTCAACATTTGATAACAAATACAAATATGGAGAAATTCTAGTTGAAAAAAATATTACCCTTTATTCAACTTGCGAACATCACCTTCTTCCAATAGTTGGTAAAGCACATATAGCTTACATTTCAAATGGAAATGTGGTTGGTTTATCAAAAATGAATCGTATAGTTCAATACTATGCTCAGCGCCCACAAGTTCAAGAACGATTAACTATACAAATTGTAAGGGAACTACAAGAAGTACTTAATACTAAAGACGTTGCTTGTGTTATTGATGCTAAACACTTATGTGTAAATCAAAGAGGAATAAAAGATATTGCTAGCAGTACCGTTACTTGTGAGTTTGGAGGAGTTTTTAAAAATCAAGATAAAAAGCAAGAGTTTTTAGACTACATTAAACTACCCACAAAATTCTAAAATATTACCTTTTTTTTAATATAATTTAAAGTAGATACGCAAATACTATTTACTCTTCATTATTACCTATCGTAAAATATTCACTAGCTTTTGTCCATCCTCTTCTCATAAAATAAGGATTGTACACTTCTATTTTTTGATTTGTTTTATCTTCAAATTTATCTACTATCTCCAGAACTTGATCAAAATTATGTCTTAAATTTTTTTTTATTCTAAGACAAACTTTGTCATTTTTATCAATAAACCAAATTGCTTTTGTAGTTGATTTGCCATGTTCTCCATCGTAAATTTCATCAACTTCAGCGTAACATTTAATTTCTCTCCAAGTTCTACTTTTAATCTTAAAATTAACAAGATAAAGTTCTTTAATTATACCTTCCCTATTTACTTTTATGATATTTACTGAAAATATCAGGACAACAACTATTGAAAATAATGCATAATAAAGATTCTCTTTGATTATATCAAAATCTTTAAACTCTTTACTAATTATATAAAGACTAATAATCCAAATTACAATTAAAGTAAAATCTATACCAATTGATTTGTACTCTCTCAATTTATTTTTTTAGTTTTTTTATTGCTCCTGACTCCATTTTCTAACTCCAGCAATTTTACCATCTACGATATAATGTCTTTCATAAAATCTATACTTTTCAATTTCACCATCCTTTCTATATCTGGTTTCTGTAAATGGAAACATTACAACAGTTAAATTCTCATTGTATGATGGTACTACTGGAATTACATCATAAACATTTCTTCTAATTGAATCATATGGTTCGTGCATAGATTTTGCAAGTTCTATTAAACTTGGTAAATCAAACTCGAGTCTATCTAATCCTTTTTCAGGATAAAAAAAGACAGTTTGTAAATAATTTTCTTCCGTTACAAAATCATAATCTTGATTTACAAAAGCAGTTGAAAAATCAAGAGCTAATTGAGCATGTTCCATGCTACCAACTGAATAAGTACTTCCTTTATTATTTCCGCTTAAAATTTCACCAACATTTTCATTTAAATTTGGTTCATTATTTTGACAGCTAATTATTAAAAAAGTAATTGTTATAAGTAATGTGATGTTTTTCATTTTAATATTTTTTTTATTAATATAATAAAAAACGTTCATATAAGAATGTAAAATGAATATTAGTTTAAATGTTAGTTTAACCTACTTACGTGGGTTAGAAGTTGCTGAATTAAAAGAAGAAGATATGCCTATGGTTTAAGCCTTAAAAGCGAAAAGGTTTGAAAGAGAGCTAACCATAGCAATCAAACAAACCAATTCATTTTGGGAAATGCTAATGTACAATAAATAAAAGTTTAAGTACAAAAAAACCCCCGATATCTCGAGGGCTTACTTTTGGGTGGAAGACCGGATTCGAACCGGCGACCTCCTGAACCACAATCAGGCGTTCTAACCAACTGAACTACAACCACCATTTAATCAGGCGCAAATTTATATTATTTTGTCAAATATTTCTAATAAAATGTTTTAGATATTTATTAACTTATTAATGCTTTTTATGCTTCTATTCACAACTATATCACTAGTATTAATGATTTTATTCTATCTGTTTGCAGGAATAAGTCATTTTATAAACCCTTCTTTTTTTATTAAAATAACACCAAAATGGGTTCCTTACCCAAAAAAAATTAATATTATAGTTGGATTAGCCGAAATCTTTCTAGCATTAGGAATGATTTCTGAAGTCACAAGACCATTTTCTGCTATAGGAATAATATTATTATTAATATTGGTTTTTCCAGCCAATATCTATCATCTAAGAAAAGGAATAAAAAAAAATAAAAATATAATTCCTTTAATAATTAGACTTCCAATACAAGGATTATTAATTTATTGGGCTTATATATTTATATAAGGTCTTCAAGAGTATTAATTCCTAGTGATTTTTTAGATGTAAAACCTTCTGCGTGTTCCACGTTAATTAATCTTCCTAAATCAGCTGATCTATTAATCACATTATCGATAAAATTTTTACTACTAATTGGAGTTTCAGGTTCATTACTATTTGGGTCATAAAATTGGCTTGAATATGCTTTGATTGCTTCTAATTTTATGCTTATGAATCCAGAGATGTCAACAAGGAAGTCAGGTGATGAATTCTTCCATTGTATATAATGATAAACATTTTTAGGACGCCATTCTAACTGGTTTTTGCCATTATCAATTGTTTCAATTTTCCTAAGTCCACTTAAAAAACAAGCACTACTGACCAGTTCAGCAGCCTTTGGGTGATCTATATGCCTATCATCCTCAGCATTACACAAAACAATTTCAGGTCTATATTTCCTAATAACTTTTATAATTTCAATTTGATTTGACTCGTTATTTTGAAAAAAACCATCTTTAAAATTTAAATTTTCCCTTAATTCTAAACCTAGAACGTTTGATGCTAATTTTGATTCTTGATCTCTAAGATCTACGCTTCCTCTAGTTCCTAACTCTCCTCTTGTCAAGTCTATTATGCCAACTTTTTTACCTTTAGAAACCTCTTTTGCTACAGTTCCACCGCAACCTAGTTCAACATCGTCAGGATGTGCTCCAAAAGCAAGAATATCTAATTTTACACTCATAGTTGACTTAATGCTTGTTCTAAATCGTTTTTAATATCTTCAAAATCTTCAATACCAACTGAAAATCTTAAAAGCCCATCAAAAATACCTATATTTTCTCTCTCTTCTTTTGAAATTTTTGAATGAGATGTCAAAGTTGGCGAACATATTGTTGATTCTACACCTCCAAGACTCATGGCTGATTTAATTAATTTAATTTTTCTTGTGAACTTTATAGCTTCATCTAAATCATTGAGTTCAAAGGAAAGCATTCCTCCAAAACCTTTCATTTGTGTTAGTGACAACTCATAATCTGGATGAGACTTTAGCCCAGGGTAGTTAACTGAATTCACCTTTTGATGTTCAAATAAAAATTTTGCAACTTTTAAAGCATTTTCATTTTGCTTAGCAACCCTAAGTGAAAGAGTTTTAATACTTCTTTCAAGCAACCAGACTGTATAGTCACTTAAATTACCTCCATAATTTATTGATGATTCTTTTATTGTTTGTATGTATTTTTTATTTGATGCAAGAGCTCCTGCTAAAATATCGCTATGCCCACCTAAATATTTTGTAGCACTATGGATTATAATATCAATTCCAAAGTCTGAAGGGTTTTGATTAATTGGGCTAGAAAATGTATTGTCAATAATTGAAATCAAATTATTTTTTTTACAAAGTTCTGCTACTGATTTTAAATCTATTAATTTCAGTAATGGATTACTAGGTGATTCAATAAAAATAATTTTGGTATTTGATTTAATTTCCTTTTCATAATCTTTCAAATCGAAACTATCTACAAGACTATATTTAATATTAAATTTTTTAAATTCCTTTATAACTAAATTTAAAGTCCCTCCATAAATTGAGGATTGAAATATTACATGATCACCTGATTTAATAAAACTAAATAGAGAACTAAAGATTGCTGCAATTCCAGAACCAAAAAGTAAAGCATCTTCAGAATTTTCTAGGTCAGCAATTTTCTTAGATAATGCAAGTTGATTAGGAGTATTAAAATATCTTGGATATTTATCTTCATTAACATCAATAAAATCATAAGCAGTAGATGGGAACAAAGGCGATGTAGCACCTTTAAATCGGTCATCGATTAGATCACCTGAGTGAACACATTTTGTGTCGACTCCTTTGTTTTTTTTCATTTAATTATGTTTTAATCCACTCAACAACAGATGGATCATCTGGTTTTGTTCTTGGAGAAATTATTTTCTCAAGATAACCATTTTCATTAATTAAATATTTCTGAAAATTCCATTTAACGGAAGAATCTTTGTAACCATTTTTAGCTTTCTTTGTAAGGAATTTGTATAAGGGGTGCATGTCTGATCCTTTTACGGATATTTTTTCCATCATTGGAAAAGTAACTCCATAATTTTTAAGACAAAATTTAGCTATCTCCTCGTTAGTACCTGGCTCTTGCCAAAGGAAATTATTAGCAGGAAAACCAACAATAACAAAATTATTTGACTTGTGATCGTTGTACATTTTTTCTAGAATTTCATATTGATATGTTAGTCCGCATTTGGATGCTGTATTAACAATCATAACTTTTTTTCCTTTAAGTGAGGACATATCAAAAGAATCTCCATTAAGATCAGTGAGAACAAACTGGTGAATACTTTCTTTTTTTGTGATAGTGTTTGATTCTTGTGAATTACAAGATATTGTAAAAAGACCCATAAATAAGAAAATTAATTTTTTCACAAGAAATTATGAGCAAAACCCATGCCATAATACTTTCTAAATTATTTCGGCTGATAAACCTGCATCTAATAATTTAGTACATCTTGGTTTGAGATCTGAATATGAGCCAGATTTAACACTACATTTTCCTTTGTAATGAACAATTATTGAACATTGTTTAGCCTGCTCTAAAGTGTGATCACAAACTCTCATCAGAGTATCAATTACATGATCAAAAGTATTGACATCATCATTGTATAGAATAATCTCGTTCTCGTGAGATGAAGTAGTCTTACTTAAGATTTTTTCAGATATTTTTTCCTTTGTTCCCAAACCATTCTAAGTTAAGGATTTTTTGAATCATGTATTTGCCTCGATAATTTTTAAAAAATCAGAGGAATTCAAGGATGCCCCTCCTATTAAACCTCCATCAACATCTGCTTTAGAAAATATTTCTGAGGCATTAATGGGTTTAACACTACCTCCATACAATATTGAAACATTTTGAGCAACTTCAAAATTAAATCTTTCTGAAATGTAACTTCTAACGTAACTGTGCATTTCTTGAGCTTGATCAGCTGTTGCAGTTTCACCTGTTCCAATTGCCCAAACAGGTTCGTACGCAAGTACAATATTTTTTAATTGATTTGATTTTAGTTTAATTATTGTATTATCTAATTGATTTTTTATTACTTCAAAATATTTTCCTGATTTTCTGTCACTTAATTCTTCCCCAAAACAGAAAATAACATTCATTTCATTTTCTAAAGCAAAATTTATTTTTTTAAGTAACAAATTATCGTTTTCATAATACAATGCTCTTCTTTCAGAATGACCGATTAAAGTTGTACTTAATCCAATACTTTTTAACATTTTAACTGAAACTTCACCAGTAAAAGCTCCGGAGTTATTTTCATTTACATTTTGAGATATAACTTCAATGTTTGTATTTTCAGTTAAATCAAAGGCAACTTTTAAAAAAGGAAATGAAGGAGCTATCATAATATCTACTTCAGTTTTAGAAATTGCACTTTTTAATTCTTTTATTAAATCTATTGTTTGATCTAAATCATTATTCATTTTCCAGTTTCCTGCTACAATTTTTTTTCTCATCTAATTAATTATTTTTATTCTTGGGTCTAACCATTTATATATTACATCTACAAAGATATTGATCATTATGAAAATAACAGAAATTGTCAAAACTGCTCCGATTAAAACCGGAACATCTAGTTTGTTCAAAGCATCAACAATTTCTTTTCCCAACCCATTCCATCCAAAAATGTATTCAACAAAAACAGACCCAGCTAACATACTAGCAAACCAACCAGACAAGGCTGTTATCACAGGATTTAAAGAGTTTTTAAGTGCGTGATTTTGTATCACTTTTATTTTAGATAATCCTTTTGCGTACGCAGTAGTTATGTATTTCTTTTTTAATACTTTTAATAAAGAATTTCTCATCATTTGAGAAATTACAGCCACAGGTCTTATCCCTAAAACAAGGGATGGAAGAATCAAGTTTTGTAATTTAAGAGTCATTTGTTCTCCATAATCGTCTAGTTCAAATAAACTTCCTGTCATATTTAATCCAGTATATTCATTTAGAACATAACCAAAAAGCCATGCAAAAATTATAGCACTAAAAAAAGAGGGGACACTCATACCTAATGTGCTGAAAAATTGAATAGAAACATCAATCCAAGTATTTTTATACAGTGCTGAAACAATTCCTAAAAACAACCCTAAAAAAATTGCAATGGAAATTGATGAAACTGCTAAAACTATAGTGTTAGGTAACGTATTTTTAATAATCTCTGTTACAGTTAATCCATTTTTTTGATACGACTCTCTTAAATAGGGCGTCTTTATCTCTACATTGTAATTTTTTGTTGAAAATAAGTTAAATGAATTGTATTTGTTTTCTAATAAGAACGAAATATTTTCAGGATCTTTAGAATGAATTGATATTATTGAAAGATCATTAAGGTAATACAAGTATTGATTGAAAACTGGTTTATCAAAACCATACTTTTTTTTGATTAATTCAAGCTGCTCAGAATTTTCATTTTGCCCGAGCATCATTTGTGCTGGATCACCTGGAAGAATATTAAACAAAAAAAAGATAATTGTTACTACTCCAAATAGAGTTAAAAGAATATTAAGTATTTTTTTCAAAATCCTAAACATAAATAATTTATTTATGTTGAAGATGAATTAATGCAAAAACGGAATAATTAATCATATCTTGGTAATTGGCATCTATTCCCTCGCTTACTAAAGTTTTACCTTTATTATCTTCAATTTGCTTAATTCTTAGAATTTTTTGCATGATCAAATCAGTTAATGAACTTACTCTCATATCTCTCCATGCTTCTCCGTAATCGTGATTTTTATTTTCCATCAAACTTTTAGTTATTGACAAATGATGATCGTATAATTTAGTAGCTTGTTCAAGGTTCAAATCAGGCGAATCAACTACTCCTTTTTCAATCTGTATTAATGACATTATTGAATAGTTTATGATTCCTATAAATTCAGAAACCTGACCTTCATCAACTTTTCGTTCTTTATTAGTTTGTAAACCTCTAATTCTTTGAGCTTTTATAAAAATTTGATCCGTTAGAGATGTTAATCTTAAAATCCGCCATGCACTTCCATAGTCAGACATTTTCTTTATAAAAAGATCTTTACAAATTGATGTAACTTCGTCGTATTGAATTGATGTGTTAATAGCCACTTTTTTTTATATAAATTTCGTTGAAAAATTTGAATTAGGTAGTTTACTTTTGTTAAAAGTTATTAAAAATATGACATTAAACTTTAAAGGAACTCTTTTTGACTTAAACTCTCCAAAAGTAATGGGTATTATAAATGTAACACCTGATTCTTTTTATGATGGTGGAAGTTATTCAAATAATAAAGATGTTATCAATAAAGTTGGCAAAATGCTTGATGATGGAGCTGACATTATTGATTTGGGAGGTTATAGCACAAGGCCAGGTGCAAAAAATATTTCCATCGAAGAGGAGGAAAAAAGAACCATACCAATTGTGAAATTAATTTTAAAAACATTTAAAAACACAATTATTTCTATTGATACATTTAGAAGTGAGGTTGCTAAAAAAGCCTTAGATAATGGAGCTTTAATTGTCAATGACGTTTCTGGTGGAGATTTGGATTCAAATATGTATAAAGTTGTTGGAAAATTTAATGTACCATACATAATGATGCATATGAAAGGATCTCCAAATAATATGCAAAACAATCCTCAATACAAAAATGTAACTGTGGAGGTTATAAAAAATTTATCTCAAAAAATAAGAAAAGCAGAAAGTTTTAATATTAGAGATATAATATTGGATCCAGGTTTTGGTTTTGGAAAAACCACTAATCATAACTTCAAACTATTAAATGATTTAAGACTATTTAAAAATTTAGATCGACCTGTACTGGTAGGAGTTTCAAGAAAATCAATGATTTACAAAACATTAGATATTAAACCTGAAAATGCATTAAATGGCACCACATCACTAAATACTATTGCCTTACTCAATGGGGCTAATATTTTAAGAGTTCATGATGTAAAAGAAGCAAAAGAGGTTATTAAACTGTATAATTTTGGAAAAAAAAACGCTTAAAACAATTTTAACTAATTTTATAATCTCTTGGAAGATATATTAAACATAGCGCAAAATTATCTGATACCTGCAATTGACTTAATACTTTTTGCAGTAATGCTTTATTATGCCTATAAATTAGTTAAAGGAACCGCAGCAATAAATATTTTTTTAGGATTTGTAATTATCTATATAATCTGGTCAATAACTGAACTTGTAAACATGCCTATTTTGAGTAATATTTTAGGTGGCTTTATTAGTGTTGGTTTAATAGCTTTAATAGTTGTTTTTCAACAGGAAATAAGAAAATTCCTACTGCTTTTAGGATCTTCAAATATTACTAACAACAAAAACTTATTAAAAAAATTCAATTTATTTTTTAAAATATCAAATGAGCAAGCTAAAATGGATATTGATGAATTTATCTCAGCTTGCAAAACTTTAAAGAATAATAATACTGGAGCTTTGTTTGTAATTGAAAAAAACAACTCTCTTGATTTTGTCAGATCAACTGGTGATAGACTAAACTCTGTTATTTCGGTACCAATTATTGAAAGTATTTTTTATAAAAATAGCCCACTACATGACGGAGCTGTAATAATTGAAGGTAATTTTATAACTGGCTCAAGAGTTATTTTACCTGTTTCTGAAAATAAAAATATAAATTCCAGACTTGGTTTAAGACACAGAGCAGCTGTTGGTATTACAGAAAAAACAGATGCAGTTGCAGTTGTGATTTCTGAAGAAAATGGAAAGCTATCATTAATTAAAAACGGAGAATTAAAGTCATATAATAATATTGGTTCTTTTAAATCTAGGCTTGAACTAGAACTTGATTATTAACTTCCTTTTGAAATTGTATTTCATATAACTTTTTATAAAAACCTTTTTCTTTTTTCATCAACTCATCGTGAGAACCAGATTCAACTAATTCTCCTTTATTCATAACAAAAATTCTATCTGAATTTAAAATTGTGGATAATCTGTGTGCTATGATAATTGATGTTTTGTTTTCAGTAATTTTTTGAGTTGCTGCTTGAATCAGTTCTTCAGAATTTGAGTCAATACTAGAGGTGGCTTCATCTAAAATTAAAATAGATGGATTTTTAATGTAAGCTCTCAAAAAGGAAATCAATTGTCTCTGACCTTGAGATAACATAACACCTCTTTCTTTTACATTATAATTGTAACCTCCGGGAAGAGACATTATAAAATCATGAATTCCAATTTTTTTAGCAGAGTCAATCACATAATCAAATGAGATGTTTTTATTAAACAAAGTAATGTTGTTAAGAATTGTATCAGCAAAGAGAAAAACATCTTGTAGGACTAAGGAAATTTTATTTCTAAGTGACTCAATTTCATAGTCTCTAACATTATTCCCACCAATTATTATTTTTCCTTTTTGTGCATCATAAAATCTGGTAATTAGATTTACTATTGTTGTTTTACCTGATCCTGTTGCCCCAACTATAGCTACTTTTTCTCCCTTTTTTATTTTAAATGAAACATTATTTAAAACCACCTCTTTTTCATTATAAGAAAAATTAACATTTTTAAATTCTACAGCTCCATCGTTTGAAGTGAAAACATCTTTACCCAAATTATTAATTTTACTTTCAGTATCTAGTATTTTAAAAATTCTATTTGCTGCTACCATACCCATCTGAAGCGTATTAAACTTGTCAGCTATTTGACGTAATGGACGAAATAACATTTGAGACAACTGAATGAACAGGAAAATTATTCCTAAAGTAATATTAGAGTTCTCTAAAATTGAATTTAACCCTCCAAACCAAACTATAAGTCCAATTGTAATTGAGGTTGAAAGTTCTGCAATTGGAAAGAAGATTGAATTGTACCAAACTGTTTTTAACCAAGCATTTTTATGCTCATTATTTATTTTAACAAAATTGTCATATTCAATGTCTTGTCTGTTAAAAAGTTGAACTATCTTCATTCCAGAAATTCTTTCTTGAACAAAGGAATTTAAATTAGCAACTTCAGACCTTACTTCATTGAAAGCAACTTTCATAGATTTTTGAAATTTTCGAGTTGCTAATAAAATAAATGGTAAAATGACAAAAACCGCAAGAGAAAGCTTCCAGCTTAATGTCAACATAACAATAATAACAATTAACATCTGCATTAAATCAGCGACTATCATGAATAGACCTTGACTAAAAATACTTGCAATTGTTTCCATATCATTAACTGCTCTTGTAACTAATCTACCAACAGATGATTTATCAAAATATGACATTTTGAAATCAAGAATATGTTTAAAAAGTTTGAGTCTTATATCATAAATTACATTTTGCCCCAAAAGATTAGCATAGTAACTAAACAAAAACATAAAAACAACAGTTAAAACTAGATTTGCAATCATAACGGCAATCAATAAAATGAAATCTTCGTACTTACCTACAGACAAGTAATCGTCTACCGCTATTTTAACTAGATATGGTGTTAATGTCGAAAATATTGATATTAAAATTGCAGAAATCGCAACAAATCCAAAGATGAATTTGTAAACTAAAACATAGTCTAAAAGTCTTTTAAAAAGATTAAAATCAAAAAGATTGCTGTTTTTTTTCATTAAAATTTAAAATCTGGGATAAATGATATTAGTTAAATACAAACCGTGTGCCGGGACAGAAAAACCAGCTAATTCTCTATTTTCACTTTTAATAACTTTTTCAATATGATTAATATCGTATTTGTTATCCCCAATATCTATTAAAGTTCCAACTATTGCCCTGACCATGTTTCTTAAGAATCTATTTGCCGAAATTTGAAAAACCCAAGTATTATCAATTCTGACCCATTTAGCATTCGTAATTGTACAATTAAAAGTCTTTACATCAGAATTACTTTTTGAAAAACACTTAAAATTATTGTAATTGTACAAAATATTGGAAGCTAAATTCATTTTTTCAAAATCAAGATCCTTTTTAACGTAATATGCGGAATTGAAACTAAATGGATCTTTCTCGGTAGTAATTAAATATTCATAAGATCTTGAAATTGCATCAAATCTAGCATGAAAATTTTCATTTACAGAATGAATATTTATAATGGATATGTCTTTATTTAAAAATGAATTTAATTTGAAAATAAAATCATTTTTTGATGAAATTTTATTGTTGTAATCAAAATGAGCACAGTAATATTTTGCATGAACACCAGAATCTGTCCTGCCAGCTCCAACTAACGAAATCTTTTCATTCAAAATAGTTGACAAGCATTCTTCAATAGTCTGTTGTATAGAACTAGCGTTTGGTTGTCTTTGCCAACCATGAAAATTTTCTCCATTGTACTTAAGCTCTAATAAATATCTCAAGGAAATAGTACTTTTGTTATACTCAAATATAGTTTTAATAAAATTTCTCAAAAACAAATAGTTGAAAAAAATTCTTATAATTTCTGATACTCACAGCTACATTGATCAATCAATAATAAAATACGTCAAACAAGCAGATGAAGTTTGGCACGCTGGAGATATTGGAAATATTAAAATTTTAACTGAAATTGAAAAATTCTCAAAAATTAAATCTGTATATGGAAATATAGACGATCATGTAATTAGATCTGTTTCACCTGAAACAAATTCTTTTTTTTGTGAAAAAATAAAAGTTTCAA
>Ga0255775_1001222_pt1 | contig 24212 bp, 26 predicted proteins | sample 011ome_26_FD_179973 | JGI IMG/M metagenome (GOLD analysis project Ga0255775, IMG submission 179973) | Coastal salt marsh microbial communities from the Groves Creek Marsh, Skidaway Island, Georgia - 011511BT metaG (version 2) | ecosystem: Environmental > Aquatic > Marine > Intertidal zone > Salt...
CTTTTATATACTTTGTATGTCCTATTTCATTACGCTTTTAAAAACGAAAACGAATCGTAAGGTTTATCAGATGGACTTTAGTGTAAGGGTTTATCAAGTGGTTTATAAATCGGGTTATAAAGAGGTCCCTATAAAGAGGTCCCTATAAAGAGGTCCCTATAAAGAGGTCCCTATAAAGAGGTCCCTATAAAGAGGGTTACATAAAAGTATTCCAACCGGGTGGGTTAGTGGCTGGGGTATGAAGTGCGAATTTAGTCAAAATTAAGTATCCTACTCGATAATCAATATATCACTGGTTTCTGGATAAGTATTATTAGCTAATATGCTGTAAAACTACCCTATACTCGTTATCGAATGTAGATATAGCCGTTATAACAATAGTGTATGTTAGATACCACAGTACATAAATAACAGAGGTTATCAAATACCAACTGTGCTATACCTCAATAAAAGCCCTCAATAAAAGCCCTCTATAACAAGACTTCTATAACAAGCCCTCAATAAAAGACTTCAATAAAAGACCTCAATAAAAGACTTCAATAAAAGACTTCAATAAAAGACTTCATAACAAGACTTCTATAACAAGACTTCATAACAAGACCTCGATAACAAGACTTCATAACAAGACTTCGATAACAAGACTTCGATAAAAAACTTCATAACAAGACTTCGATAACAAGACTTCGATAAAAGCCCTCAATAAAAACATACATAAAAACGTAACATAACATAGTATATAATGCCGCATTTCCCAGAATACAATCTATTGTTTATTCATATCCCAAAAACAGGGGGTACATCCTATGAAGAATATATGTTAGGTAGAACAAGAACCAGATTATGGGGGCGTCAAAACATTTTCCCAGACCCTAATGTAAATAAAATCTCATTACAACATCAAACCTATCAAACAATCTATACATATCGCGAATTATTGGAGATAGAATTCAATAACAAATTAAAAAAAGTAGCTTTTGTACGCAACCCATATGACCGTATCGTAAGCGATATATTTTGGTTGAAGTTTAATACAGAAACAGATAGTCAAGAAGAAATATATGATACTATTCGCCATCATTATTTTCAAAGAGATGATTTGGATAATCACAATATCCCTCAATACAAGTTTGTGACAGATGAAAACGAAAAACTAATTCCAGACATAACCCTTTTGAAAATGGAAAATCTGACAGACGAATTACAAAAGTATGGATTCCCAGATTATAAAGGTCCATCAAAATCAAAATCATATAGGGAATATTTGAATAAAGACAGCATTAGATTAATCAACGTTATATATAAAAAAGATTTCGAAATGTTTGGATATCCAATGATTGAATAAAATTGAAACGGTAGAATGATATATATATCTCTATACATAATCATAACAGATGCCTGCTGTAGAAATCGTATCCGCCGAAGAAACTCGAGTATGGAACGCTCGTCAGAAAGAATTACAAGAACATGCATCTTACAAAACCAAACAACAATACTTTCCAAGGAATATGGATGAATGGGAGGAGAAAGGTAAGGAAATCGAGCATAGATATCGTCAAGAATTGTTATCTCTTAACAAACAGAGAAAAGAAGAAGAGAAACAAAAGGCGATTAGACGACGAACCAGAAACCCCGTGAAAATTGGTAAACTGACATCAATCACCCGGCATTCGCTACGTCAAGCAGCCCGAGCATTAATGGAACTAAAAACTCCGCGATAGTAAATCGGTTGTGTGAATTGTATGATGATTACAAAACAAAACCCATATAAAAATGTATAAACAAAATATAAAAACAAGAGTCCATAGAATTTAGATGGACGTACAAAACGAAGAACACGAAAAAGCAAAAGATGAATATAAAACCCAAAGCATAACCCAATATGAAAACCAAATAAAAGGACTAATAAAAGAAAAACAAGATTATATACAAAAAATAGACAACATTCAACATACAATCCGGTTGTTAGAAGAAAAGAAGTCCTTTTTTTGTTATAGTACGGGAGGGCATAAATGGATTCATGAACGAGAAGACGGACTATATGGAGAAACATTCACCTATTGCGAAAAGTGTAAGAAAGAAGGTTAGAAAATGTTATAATCAATATAATAAAAATCTATTGATTATAAATTATAAATCGGGTATAGGTTTACCATTCCATTCTTCATTCCATTTAGATATGTTCCAATGTGATATGTCAGTGGTAGTTTCTTGATAATATTTCTGACATGGGGTTAAATTATTAGGATCAATATACCAATCTAAATGACGTGCTGAATATGGAGCAAAAAATCGTATAGAATTTTCATGAGGGAAACACGTAGGTCTATTTCGAAAAGAACATAATTGAAACGTAGTATCTGTATTGCATACAATAAATAAGTATATATTCTCATTGAACGAAATTTGATACTTTGGTATAGATGGGTCCCAGAATTGATGAGTATGGCTCCATACCGCAAGTTCTTTTCTTGCATAGTAATCGGGGATATCATCAATTCTTAACATAGGTCCAACACTAACCGCCCCCGTATCTTTCAGTGTATGTATGTAAAGTTCTAAGATGTCTCCATTGACATTATCTAATTCAATATCGGGGTCGGTCATAACATAATATTCACATTCGGGGTGTTTCTTATAATAATCATCAATGGACTGTGTAACTGTATGGTGGTCGTTAACCGTTGTATTATACACAATTCGCCCAAGTTGTTCTTGTTCTTTCAAAAACAAAAGGGTAGGTTCATAGGTAGTAGCAACATTATGATAGATAATTTTAAAGGGCGTTTTAATATATTTTTCATAAGACGCAACTGTTTTTTTTAATATTTCAAATTGATTATGAACGATAATAAATATAGGTACATATGATTCGTCCATGTGGTATATTTATACTTAATAAAAAAGCTTTATTATGATTTGAATAAAATAACTATAGTTTGTAATCACGTGTGTCGGGTAATGCCTCTGGTCCAATCATATACATATACATTTCTTCTTTTTGTTGTTGTCGTGTTTTGTCAACTTGCAATTGTTGTTTTTGAACTATATATTCGGCACAACTTCCACAATGGTCTTCATTTGCGTAATTGATTTTTAGTTTAGTTTGTGTATGATTATCAAGATTCCATCTTCCCAAGGGTGTTTTCACCTGTTTGCGGGAAGCGGCTTTGAATACTTCGATGATATGTCTGACGTTCATAGTATAATTATGTTATGTGAATCCTAGTTATAATATCCGTGCTTTCAATTTTACATATACATCGGCAACACATGTTTCAATTCGGTAGTATTAATAGCATTATTCCCAAAATACAATTCAATAAACTGTTGTGTTTTCTCGTTACAAAAAGATTGAATGATTTTATTGTACCTTTCCAATACCACCTCTTTTGGATGAGACCCTCGTAGTCGTATGGCAATGATGTGGTTCTCAATCAAATAGGGTGAGTCAATATCAACAATACAATAGGAGAATGTGTACTTTCCCTTACCATACCCCCTATTAATAAGCAACATCGGTTCAGTATGTCCGTTTTTCAGAATATAATTCTTTTTCGAAGGGTCCTTGTAGTGAACCAATTCCAACTTCTGTGTTTTGATATCTCCGCTATAAATAAGGCGTGTTTGTGTGTCATCATCGGTCAATATATCTTTACATTGGTTCCAAACAACGGTCCCGACACAAACTTCGCATCCAAGTGAATACATGGAAACCGAGTCTTTGTATAAATCCCGGATTACGTCTATCTTCGATGGCGTATTGAAGACGGTATTGTTATTAATAGATAGACTGAAATTGCTATTATCGCTTTTATCGCTTTTATCGCTTTTATCCTGTTTCTTTTGTAAAATGAAAATAAGGGTATCTTGCTTAGTGTCTACAAATGTGTCATCCATACAATCGATAATATCTATTATGGCAAAGTTCTCGTAGATATGGTTTCTGATTTTGGAATAATAAATACAATTGGTAAAGTTCTGTGGAAGGACAAATGCCAAGACCCCATTGTCAGCTAGTTTCTGTAATGCGTGAATGAGGAAAAGAACGAAGATATTAGGGCGTCCATCGATGAGGTCGTAAAATGATTCGTCGACACTGTCCTTTTTGACGACAAAGTAGGGCGGATTTCCGATAATCAAATCAAATTTGTATTCGTTCATGATATCCCACTGTAGGAAATCCCGGTGTAACAATGATACGCCCAGGTTCTCGTCAAATTTGTCTTGTATTTGTTCGTATATTCTTGTATTTTTTTCAATTCCAGTAATGTGAATGTTCTCAAATGTTTGATGTAGATGATGGATAATTTCACATGACCCACATGAGGGTTCTAACACGGTACGGACCTGAAAATCCGGGATATTTTGAATACATTCAGTCATAGTTTGAATAATAGAAGGTGGTGTGAAGAAAATCCCGTCCTTCTTCTTCTCTTCTTGGGTGAATCCTTGTGTAATACATTTGGATAAATAGGTAAAATCGGTCATAATCTATTATAGTGTATTGCCAAAACTTTATATTGTTGTGTAATGTTCTCCTATAATTTGATAGGTTGTAAAATGTAGGTGAATTCCTTGTTTTGTTTGGTATGTTGATGTCAATGTTCTCAATATAAGAAAATAAAAATGGTAAATCAATACGCAATTCTAAATAATAACATCCCGAATTTATTATTTAGTCCAGTTGTGCTTTCTTGTCAATCGTGACTTCTCTCATAACATTTCGCATAACCTTATCTTCAAACGATTTCGTTTCGTCTTGTCCGCACCCTCCTAAGGAGGATTGCATATAGGTGAAGAATTTTTCGTAGTTCTCTGTTCCCATTGTATTCACGTCCGGTGTGTTTTCCATCCATACAGACGTCATTTTATGATTTTTATTTGCGATTCGTTTCACTGCTTTTCTGAGTTCAACTTTGTCTTCATCCTTCTCCCATTTTTCGCCATCTTTGATGTAGATAGTTTCGCGTTTGAGGTCGGTACAATGTAGAGGTCTGTCGTAGAGTTCCATGTCATTAATACATTTCACTATGGTATTGGAAATCCCTTCCACAAACCCCAATTCGCCAGTTTGTACGTAGTCCTCCAGTGATATATTCATAGAACTAACGAAATCCTTTAATGACATAGCATCTTTACACTTCTCGTTCAAAAAGACATTGAGATTGAACTTGTTATTACAGTTAGTATTGTTTGTAGTATGGTGATTTCCTCCCATGTTTTTAGACATATCCATCATCTGTTTGTTCTGGTCTATTATCAATTGCTTGAAATCACGATTCTCTTTTACTAATTCCAATATGGTATTTGTTAACATCTCATTAGAAGATGACAATATTTCAAATTTGTCATGATTAGTTGTCGATGAAGTAGAAGTATCCTGTATTTCAGACAAATCGGCATTACAAGTTTTACGGTGAGCGAATAACCCCTGTCTATATTTGTATTTTTTTCCACATTCACATACATAGCCATATGAACGTTGTTGAACTATATCGTCATTGGACGTCATTTGAATGTGTTTTGCTGTAAGTAGATGTCTATCATATTGTGATTTTCTACTGGTATAATAGTGACAATCTTTACATATAAATTTATACGAACCTGTTGGAACCATCGAAGTCATTGTTTAGTTCTATTTTAAATGACACTTAAAGTTCTAAGTCCTTTTCAGCGTAATATACTTAAATATTTTATGGTAACAAAAAAATACAATAAAATATGAAATTTAGAGCATAATGGTAAGAAGTCATATTTTCACAACCTCCATTTTAATTCTCCATCGACGAAATGAAAAAAGGACATTTATAAATGTCCAATTTTAAATTCCTTTGCCATTTCTTTTTTGTGTTTTTGATAGATATAATAATTATTTAATTCTTTTTCATCCATTCCATTATTAGTTTATTTTGTTCTATTATTATTTGAGCGAATTGTTTATTCTCTTCTAATAGTTCTAAAATAATATCATCCTTGTCCAACTTATTAGATGAAGTCGCCTGAATATTATCAGTTGTTTCTGCATTACAACTACGTTTATGTTTACATAAGCTTGACGAATGACTATAAATCTTTCCACATGCACATGAGAATGAACTATTGGTAGAGAGTCCATTGTCTCCTGTTAGTTTATTTTGATGTTTCACTGTAATTATGTGTTTATTATAGTCTTTTTTATTACTTGTTCTATAGTCACAGTATTTACATACAAAATTACTTGAGTCCGCTTGGTTTATCAGAGATTTATATTTATCTTCTGTATTTGTAGATATAGGTTTTGGAGGAGGCAGCGGTTGAATACTATTCAGTGTAGCACCCATACTATCATAGTATTCTTGTTCTACTTTACGAGCTTCACGGCTGTCATTACAATTTCTGAATGCTATAATCTCCATGTTCCAATTATCCCAGCCTCCACATTCGCGAATTGTTTTATATAATTTAACAGGATAACTCCCAGATTTTGGATTGTTACAGCTAGCTTTATGTGCGGATTTGCGTTGTACGAAGTTGGTAGTATGTCCTATATAAAGTTCATTATTTGTTTCGTCTTTACACGAAATTTTGTAAAATATAGTGTTAGAATAATCTATTTCAGTTTTCGGCATAGTTAAGTTATTCTAATAAGCGAGAAATGTTTATATTGTTATAATAATGACATTATAATAAGACCATAATGTTATACAACCGCCAAAGACCTGAGTAAAGTAAAGAGACCAAGCATAAAGAGAATACCATGAATTCCAAAGATGGCTTGTGATATGCGTAGATAGCCATCAATTTCGCCACCGAGTTCTTGTTTTTTGATAAAGGCGACAATATCCTGATATAGGAAGTAATTGAGAAGGAAAGCAATCAAGAGGAATGCGATACTGACCGTAATAAGCATGGTATCGTAGATGGGTGTGTTGCCCCTATAAACTCGTGAGTAAGCCAAGGAGCCGTAGGATAAGGTAGTGTATACGCCTACATTGCGTAGAGTACTATGGAAGTACATAGCGAACTTATGTAAATCGGTTTGATTCATAATGAATACAATTGTATACATAATAGAAACAAAAAAAGAGCGTAAACGCGATTCACGAATATTTTTTCCAGGTAAAGCAACATAAGTAGCGGCAATTGAAATATCCATTGCTGTGTCTGTCGGGTTGTTCGATCAATTCAATTCGCGAGAGCATTCGTTCTTCATTGAACGACCATTCCATTTTGTATACTACGCACAAAATTGAATAACTTAATATTATAATCGTATAACGAAACAAGAATCAAATTTATAAGTATACGTACTAATTTGAAACACAATGTATCTTTTCGGTCTAAATGGAGTAACCCGCGGTTTGATAACAAGTCGTCCCTCGAAGACATGTAAGACCCCTTACGTAGCTGATATCGTACTAGATGGAGATGCTACTACCGAAGAACTGTGTCATTCCCCTTCCTTGGGGTGTTGTGGATTAGCAGAAAAGGGCAAGACCGTAATTTTATCAAAATTAACCACTGGGAAGACGAAGTGTTCTCATCGAGTAGAGTTGGCAACCTTGGTCGAAGAGCGAAATCCAGAACGAGAGATAATCATCGGTATCAATCCAAAGTTGGGTGAAACAATCGCGGAATTGTGTTTACAAAAGGATTGTGTATTGGGATTAACAAATATACAATCCTATAGACGCGAGACCAAGGTATTGAATTCCCGTTTTGATTTTACAGGAGTGGACGAAAACGGACGTGAGTTCATAATGGAAGTAAAGAGTGTTCCATTGGCGGATTATGTGGATGTTCCGAAAAAAGAGAGGAAGAATTACAAGAAGGAAATAGAGGAAGCAAATCAAGACGATAAAATCTCTTATTTCCCGGATGGGTATCGTAAAAACAGTACAGCCGTGGTAAGTCCAAGGGCATTGAAACATATAACTGAATTGAAAGAAATCGTAACAACAACGGAAAAGAGAGCAATACTATGTTTCATTATTCAGAGAACAGACGTGAAACAATTTCAGCCATCGAATATAGATTTGGTGTATAAGGAAGCCGTGATAGATGCTTGGAAGAGTGGTGTGGAAATCAAGACACTGCAAGTGGAGTGGAATCGTGAAGGAGAATGCGTGTTCGTTCGTAATGATTTGCCGATAAATTTGAAATAGGGAAATAGATAGAAGGATGATTTGATTGTAACGTAAATAAGCAGTTTTTTCATGGTATATGATATTGAAGAGAGGTTGAATAGCAGACATAAAATTGAAAAGTATAAACCCACATATAAGAAAGTAATTATAATGGATAGTAAAAAGACAAACGAGAGAAAATGGATAATAATATAGGCGATAAATTGTTATTGGAGCATGTAATGTACGACATTACCCATGACGATACGATAGGAGATGTTTACGTAGACAATATATATTACAAAATGAAAAACGTAACCCGAGCATTTACGCAAGTAAACCCCCATTTTGGTAAGTTGCCTAATAAAAAAATAACCACGGATATGAATCTATGGACGAAGGTTTGTTGTAACTCCCAACGGTAAATAGGTAAATAATACATACGTAATTATCACATATGTATTATTTTTTTTATGCGTCATTTGATTCGGGTTCGGATTCGGATTCGGTATTCCGTGTGTCTTCCTTGTTTTCGTCATTGTCATCTCCACTATCATTACTTTGAACGTCGATTTCGTATTGAATATTATTTTTGGTATATACGATAGTTCTTAGCATTCTAACGAGCATTTTATTTTCTTCGATAAGTTTGGTATTTTGCTCGATAACATTTTGTGTATGTCTATGGTGATGGGAAAGAACCTGTGTTAGGACAGTCTTTAACAACGTTTCGATAACGAGAGTATTCACGGTGACATTCTCTCCTTCAAGTGGCTCATGTGCTGGAAGTTTGCCACCTGAATTCATAAATTCTTGTAGGTCGTTCCTCATATCATTATCTACTTGAGCCAGGTATTCGGCATCTGGTGCTAGATGCCGTCTAAGTCGCGGTTTTTCTATAGCGTCATCGGATTGATTCGAACTCGTATCCATATCCTCAGTATCCATATTCGTATCCATATTCGTATCCATATTCGTATTATCATTATCCCCATCCACATCCCCCTCCTCATCGTTTTGTGCGTTGATTTGAATATGAATATTTTCGACATGTTCTGACTCCTCTTTTTTTGCTGATTGATTAACACATTTCTGTACGTGTTTGATATAAGGTTGCTGTGTCTTATATGTTTTGCCGCATTTGCAAACAAGCTGCGCTTTTTCGGAAGACATTGTTGATAATAAAGTTAAAAAAATATTTTTATATGATTTTAATAAACAATAATAAATTGTATGTGATACGTTCATTCCTCGGTATACTTTACGGAGAATACAGGGGTATAGGTGGCGGGAAATCTGGAGATGGCGGTCGTGAAATATCTGTATCTGTATCATCATCTTTATCATCATTATACATATCGCAGATACTAACATCAATCTTCATATAAGAATCCTCCTCTCCAGCACCAGCTACATGATGTAGAGTAGTATTCTTATACGATGTAGGGTAGGGAAGTCCACGTTTGAGTATATTCGCCCATGAGTGAACGGTTTCGTCGGTGGGTCGTTCCTCGGGTTGTTCGCATACAATCCGTTTATTAGATATGACCGGACAATATTTTATCCAATGCCCTTTTTCTTTACAATAATTACAAACGGTATTTAAAATAACGGGGCAGATAATATTCCCATCCTTGCCCGGTTTATCTCTAGTCCAATGATTGGTATATTCGCGGTAGGATTTACCTGCCTTATGACAAGTTTTGCAATACGGTGTGCTTGACATGGGTAACTAGAATAATGGAATGAAGATGTACGATAATCAATTTTCCCCCAGTTCAATGGAGAGTAGGCGATATTTACGAATATGGGTCAATGCCATTTTCCTGTAACGTGTAAATAAGAAAGGCGATTTTAACGGGGTCAAACCCTTGCCCTTGTATGGGAGCTCCATAGATACGTATATAATAATTAAATACGGGTGCCAATTTAAAGCTCTGTGTAATTGTCATGTTGTTATTCGATATGGACTGTTGTGTTGTAGTAACATTTTTATTGGATAAGATATCAGCGACTTGTTTCTGTAAATCTGCCTTGTCGAGTTGTAGCAAAATATTGTCTCCATACAATGACAATGAATTAAAGGTTCCTCGTAGGGTATCCTCAGCGATTTGTAATAATAACAATACAGATGGATTAGACGTCTTAGTCAGCATAGTTTGTACCTCATTGACAAGCGTGGTATATTGTGAAAAGTCGGTAGGTATATTTTCGTAGGTTTGATTCGCGATTTGACTACTGTATTGCGTTTGTATAATTCTGAGAATATCCATATACGACTGTGTTAAGAAGTCAAGTTCTTGCGAAGTGCCCGTAGTGACAGTTTGAAGGGCGATTGCGAACGAAATGGGATTAAGTAGAGACCGAGTATTGGAGAACACGGTGTTGTTCGTAAATAGCGATTTGCTGTAGGAACTCATATTATATTATATACTATACTATACTATAATATACATCGATTACAAAAAAATTCAATTGGTATAACGTATCATACATATCATTTTTTTATTGCCCGAGTGTCTGTGTTGAGAAGTGCCTCCAAGGACATCACTTTTAAATAGCATCTTAGTAAGTTGCGTATCAACTTCGTAGCCGTTACTATGTAAATAGGAGAAAATCGAAGGTATGTCATCGTTCCCCATGAAATGTTCTGCGTTTTTGATAGAAGACCCCGAAGTAGGGTATCGCGAAAGCACATATAAACAGTTGGATGGATTGGATGAGATAGAATTCAATTGTTGAAACGGAGAAAGTTTGGAGGTGGATGTGGTCGCGACAAGGTCGGCAAGCGGTCCATCGGGCATGGAACTGAGAGTAATAATATTCTGGTAAGTCTTATGAAAGGTGTTAAGAAAAGGTTCTAAATAAAGAATACAATGCGTATTGTAATTATCAAACGGACTTTCCATATAGAGTAAACTAATAGATAGTTTGAAAATAAATATAAAGAGAACCCAATGTAATATATTGGAAGACAGTCCACCACAATACTGTCATCCGCAAAAAGCTCTCGTAGCTCAGTTGGTAGAGCGTACGACTGTTAATCGTGATGTCGAGTGATCGAAACACTCCGAGAGCGTATTATAAACATAATAAGTTTTACTTGTTATTATGTTTATTCAAAATACTTTCATAATCAAAATGAAATATAAAAAATTGAAAACTTTATTACGATGCTGCCTATAAGTAAATAGTAATACTAAAATAACAGCGGTAATAAAATGGAGAAGACAATGAGTTCTGTAGTGAAGGGTACTGATTCGACCAAGGCGACAAAGGGGGATTTGATTGTAGAAACGAAGGAACAATATAATTCTTTAAAACTACAAACAAACCGTTATAAGTTCACCAAAGAAATTTCGGGTATGCTGTCCGACTTTGCGAAGCTTCATCAATATGAAGGAAGCAAGGATTATAAAGCGGCTTGGAAGAATTGGATAAAGGAAGACGAGGTGGAACATAAGTTGGAAGAGGAGAAGTGTCGTTTAATCAAGGCGGGAATGATGGATGATGTGATGATTCGTTTGTATAATAGCTCGCGTTATTATTACCGTAAAAAGGTCAATACATTGGATAAGAAGCCGAAAGAGCGTAAGAAGTATGAAGGATTGTCATCCGACGTGCTTCGTAGGATGGACGCCCAAATAATCCGTGAAATAAACGGAAGTATTGATATGACCGACGATGATAAATTCGTAAGTAGATTTATGCCTGCGAAGAGTTTTGAGATATACATGGGAGAAAATCCTGATAGCGTGAGTGAATTATTGTCAGGTGATTCATCGAGTGCGGAAGAGCGTCGTGCCGAGACAGACCAGATAATGAAACGGTTAAAGAAGACGTATAAGAATCGTTTTTACAAAATCAAGGTGAACTTAGAAACGGACAAGAAACAAGGAACAAGGAACAAGAAACAAGAAACAAGAAACAAGACAGAGGAGGTATAAGGGTATAGATAGATAGATAAATGATAAATCGCATAAACAAAATAAAAAGGAACGGGTTGTTCTTTTTTATTGTAAGGATTGTATATAATGGAAGAATCCGGTGTAGATTTAATAAACCAAGGAAGTTATGGTTGTATATTTCGTCCAGGATTTACATGTAAGGGAGTACCAACAAATACCAAAAAATATATATCAAAGATCCAAAAGAGTGCGAGTACATCGAAGAAAGAAACAAGGATAGGAAAAAGAATCAAACAGATAGAGAACTACGCCGATTATTTCGCCCCAATTTTAAAAACGTGTGAAATTTCGTTGGCAAGGATGAATGATGATAAAATAAAGCGTTGCGACTTTATAGAAGAGGATGGAAAGACCTACGAGTCAAACAAATTAAGATATGTAGGAAAAAATACATTGGCAAAGCATATACTAAATGTAATTGAGAACAATCCCCAACGGTTATTTCGCATATTGTTAGATACACATAAGAGCATATTGACCGGATTTAATAAGTTATGGTTGTCTGGTATAGTTCATATGGATGTAAAGGAGAACAACATAATGATAGAAGATACAACGGGGTCTCCAAGAATAATTGATTTTGGATTATCCGCGGAGATGAAAACCATAACGACAAACAAATATCGCGATGTATTTTTTGTCTACGGACCGGATTACTCCCCATGGTGTATAGACATTTGCATGTTGGCATACATGTCAAATGAATTAGAGAATGAGATAATCCCGCCGGGTATGTTAGGTTTTATAGGATTTGAAGAAAAGAAGGCAACCACCTGGATGGACGGCATGGTAACAAAAGAGAAGCTAAGCAAGGTAATCAACGACTTCATGACGAAAAATACAACCATGTTAGAACTAGTAAACGAATCTCAACGAACCACATACAAAAGCACCTTACATGAATATTTTGGAAAATTCGTAGGAAATACGTGGAACGACGTAGCCGAAGCATTGGTAAATAACGCATCGACCTGGGATTGTTATGCCGTGTCCGTGATGTATTCTTACATAATCCGTGATTTGGAATTAAACAAAGTTGACACAACGGTTCCATCGTGGACCTCTTACCGAAAAACATTAGAAGATGCGATTCTTTCGTCTCCTGACAATCGTCCAAGCAGTAAAGAGATGCTAGAGAAAATGGAGAAACTGTTTAAGAATATAGGCAATGCGGAGAGTAAGAAAATGAGAAAGATACTGGATAATATAGTCGTAAGCAAGGAAAAGAAAGTAAACATTCGCACCAACATGTTAAGAACGATTCAAAACAATTTACATCGAGAGACCAAAATATACGAGAAGATAAAGTAATCCAAAATAAGAGAGTACTAGTAAAGAAAATGATAACAACATGATGTTAGTATCATTGGTGAACCGAGTTACATGTGGTAAACAAGAGTCGTTATGTAATCATCAAGTATATCGTATTGATACGATTCCAGAGCATTGACAATCGTGGTATAGGGCGTGTAGGGATAATATTGTTTCTGGTTATGTAATTGATAAACCAGATGTGGAGAATATCCCGACAACAATTTGGTTTTGGGTTGTGTTGGAAGACATGGAAGTGCCGTATTTTCGTATTTGGATAGGTTCCAGAAAGAGATATGTGGGATTGCGCTGGTATAGGAGGAAAGAGTTTGAGTAATAGTGTCATACAGAAGAGTGTTTTCGGTTTGATGGTCGGCGAATGTCGAGAAGAGGACAAATTGTAGATTTTGTATGTCATTCACCGGGGTAGAATTTTGTAAAAATGTATTTCCTAGGAGACGGAATGTATTCACGTAGGATGTTCTGGTGGAGTACAAGGACGAAATAATAGTAAGGATGTGTTTTACTTTATGAACGAACGACATATCATCTTCAAATTGGACCCATATAGGATTGCTATCTATAACCATAACTCTATTTTGTATAGAGCTTAGTTGAGAAAGTAGAATGGCATACCCGATGGCTGCGTACAATGGTTCGTCGTCATGTTTTCTCATAGAAGACGAAATATCAACAATCGGTATTATCGGTTCGGTTTGTGTGAAGTTGTTCGTATGGTTCAAATACTCCCATTGTTTATTGACAATATGAAATTGAGGTTGGGTATCGCAATTGGATTGTTGATTAAGGGAAACCGCTTGTTTTACGTAATATGAAATCGGCAAGGACGATGAGGTATTGTACTTGCCACTATTGTCTCCGTCATTGTAAACTGAATATTTCGATTCAAGATGTTCGATAATCCGTTGGCTACATACAAGTTTGTCATTGTCATCGGAGTCATAGAAAGAAACATGTTTGTATTTAGAATGAGCGCATAATGGAATTGTGTGTGGTTCGATGAGTGATCTTCTGTTGTTACATAGTTTGATTTCAAGTGTATCCAGCGCTTTGTTTAAATAGGACACACTTTTTCTATATAGTTGTTTGTACTTATTGCGTGCTTTAATCTTCGAGTTATAACTGGACGCCGTATTGATGATGTATGGATACTGTGTTTCGCCCCAATGATTCGCTAACAAATCAAACAACCACCCGAACTGTTTATTTTCTCGTGGAATCCATTTTGCAACATGAGATATAAATCGTCCATTCATAGCATTCGTCGAATATTTCCAGGTGGCAAGGTCTTTTTTAAGTTGTGTAGTAACCAGTTCGACGCAAACCTCAATGAGAGGGTCATTTTCTCCATGACGACTATGCTGTTTAACAAACCCGCATAAATATTTAATATCTCTCCAGGAACCGTATGCGTATGGTTGCTTATCCACATTATTGACAAACCGGTGTACCATATAAATGGCAAGTGTGGGAAAGTAGTTGTATAATTTCCAAATCATCATATAGGCGGTGTCATGTTGTCCCTTTCCGTACCGTATGTCTCTTGTATTCGCGATGAGTTTATAGACTAACATTACGTAGGGTATCGTCGAGTCTTTATCGAGGCTGAGTTGTTTTTTGAGAACGGAAAGTAGAGTGTCATACCGATTGGAAAAAGAACTGACGTCTTTGTAATGTTGAAACCGCAGTGAATGGAAATAGAAAAACACAAGTTCGTCGTGAAAAAAGGAAGTGTAATCCGTAGCGACTTGTATAGAAGGGAAGTCGTTATGGTCCATAATGATAAGTCCTATAGATAAGTAGATTAAACCAAAACATTTATATCATTTCCAAATCATTAGTTAGAGAACATAGACATAAACTAGATTTGTATGCGATTTCTGCGAGTTCTTGTTCGTTTTTTACATACATTGCGATAGGATTCATTGAGTTCGGTATTGATTTTGACCTTTTTTGTATGTGACGTTTTTGCGTTTTTATTGGAAGCCTTTTTGAGAATCGATTTCATGGTCCGTCCAGTAGAGAAAGACGCAGATTCTTGAAAAAGAAGGAAAATGGAATTGAGTTTATGAAAGATGAATATCGACATCGGGACTTGAATATCCTCAAGATACGGATGTATGGTGAAGAAGTCGCGTGTAGAGTGTTGTGAACCCGTTTTAGAATAGGATTGTATGTGTTCTGGTTCCAAGGTAACAAAGAACGAAGCAATATCCATAAGTTTATACTGTCGTTTGGATAGTTCTCTTGCATGTTCTTTATTTTGTTGAATAATTGACATAATTGCGTTTTTTGGTATATACCTGTTATTTTCTAGAGTAGAATGACGTGAAAGTGGGAGTTCGGAATTAACGATTTTATCAATGTGCTTGGTGTTATTAATAAAGATGGAATGAATTGAAATAGAATCCATAGACTCCTTACAATAATTTTGTTTGACATCTTGTATTTTCTGTAGTTCGTGAACCCATGTTTCGTCTAAAAGGTCGTTCGATGACATTATTTTAATACAATAATAAAAAAATTCAACAACTCAAACCAATTCAAGAACTTGAGTATATAAGTATTGTAAATGAGTTAAAGAGTCCCCGCTATTAAATATGTTTCGGAACAGCAAAAAATAAATTCCACAATGATGGATACATAAACATTTTATGACACTTGTTACTAAGAATGTTACCCGAAACAGCAACCTACAATGTGGGTTTTCTGGGTGTTGGAGTCTTTTATAAAATTGATTTTTCAACTTTATAAAATAGTAATAATAGTACCAATAGTAACAATAGATAAATGCCAATTACAACAATATGTATTCCTCGCGTAGATGCTACCATGTCACGTAATTATATCGAGGACATTCTAGGTAATATGAAAGTCGGTTCGGTTCAAACAATAAAGGAATTCCCATTACATAAGGATACAGCTCATAAGAGAGTACTTATAAAAATGAGATGGAATACGAACAACATTAAAACGAAACAAATCCTGACGGGTATGAAGGACAATGGTTCTGTAAATCTGGTTTATGATATGCCTTGGTATTGGAAGGTTCTACCTGCTAGATAACCTCCATTAGTTCATTGGTAATAGAAGGTCTCTAAGTGCGTGTGGAAGTTGTTGTACTAAGTCGCCTATATAATCCTGATTGTCGTCTGTTTTATTCCAATAAAAACATAACAAACAAAACCACCATCTGTTTTGTTTTTTTTCAGCCACTGATATTTCTCTGTAAAAGATAGTATCCATAATAGAATAAGCGTTTTGTAGTTCAATGATTTCATTCGTGATTGTATTTTTCAAATCATACAATTTATTCAATCTGCCATGTTCTTTCTGTTGTTGTTCTACTTCGTTCCGGGCGAGCTTGTGTGATAGTGCATTGGAAATGTGTTGTACTTGTTTCCGTTGTTCGGTTTTATAGTTGATATAGGAAATCTCGTTTTTAACATTTCGTAATTTTTCAATCATCCCTCGTTTTAAAAGTTCTGTCTTTTTAATAAACGAAAATATGTTGACATGGGAGATAATAGGAAACAGTTGTTTTATTTCAGGCAAAATGAGAACCTGTGTAATGAGTTTATATTCCGATATTTTATCTTCGGTTTCATTGAATTTGGCAATGATTAGTTCTGAAATCTCCTTTTCTTTTTTCATAATCATAATCTTAGTAGATGCTAATTCCAGATCTGTTTCTGAATTATCAAATAGCGAGGCTAAAATAAGGTATTTTTCAGTCAACGTTTCAAGTTTGAAGAATCCAACCATAGAGATAAACAATGTAACAATGCCATTTAATCCAGCAACGACATTTGTATTCACCTCGTCGCATTTAAGGAATGGAGAAATAAAGGTAATTGTTGCTGCGAGTAAAAGCGCGGGAAACATTAACAGATAGAGTTTTTGTTGGGTAATATTTTTAGACTGTGCGTAGAGATTTTTTTGCCCTCGTACAAAGGTAGTGAGTATATCCAGTTCGTTTGCGTAACTATCAATCAGCGAACTAGAATAGTATTTCTTTACGTATTTTTCAACATCATTGGTATTTAGCTTAGCATATTTCCCTTTAGATGTTTTTTGCGTAACATTCGTTGTTGTATTATATTGAGTTTCCTCGTCACTATCACCATCACTATTGCAATTACTATTTGGATTACTATCTGACATAATCGGACTATTACTTCCCGAGTTGGAAAACTGATGGGGAAGTCCCGAAGTTGTATCATGTAAATTATCCAAGTCTCTGTTGGTTAACGTAAGGAAATGGTTATCTGTGTAATCATCAATAGAAACTTCTTCTTGGATATTTTCTGTTTGTAAGGGAATGTCGCTGTTAACCTTAATCATAATAGGTTGTTCTGCGTCTTTTAGGTCGGTGCTACTACTACCATCAGAACTACTATAGGTATCGTTGTAGTTGGCGTATAAATTGGTTTTATGAAATGTAACGGATGACATATTTGTATTCGTATTTGTATTCGTATTTGTATTCGTATTTACATGTTCTATATTCGATGCGTCCAAGTTCATAATATGAATATAGACAGAAAAGATTATGGGAATTTACCCTCAAAAAATTGAATTATCCGAGGAATGGAAGAGAACATCAACCAGCAACCAGCAACCAACGAACACCATGCCAACCGTAATACCAACCGAGGAACGTTTATATAGGAAGCAGATACGCCTCTTTAAAAAGAATTTACGAAATCAATTACTCACGAGTCGATTTACAACGGCAACCTGGACTGAAAATGAATTCTATAGGAAAAAACATAGAAATGTAGGATGTATATATTGCTCTCCGGACCCTATATCTAAATCAATACTAGTGGATACGAATTTATTTATATTGGAAATGAATAACGATACCAATAAAATAATAGGAATTGGATTAATACGAAATCATCCGGTAAATGGAAAATTATCTGTCTATTCAAAAGGAAACTACAATCGGTATACGTTTGTAGGTAGAACACGAATCGACCGTAGCGAAATGAACGAAGAAGAAGATTTAGTCATGAAAATATTTGATATATTATGCTTTCGTGGAAATAAACATATGAAACGCGGACAAGGACTAAAGAGTTTCCCGACAGAATTGTTATTTACATTGATTAAACAAGTGGATTTGATAAAATACATAGGAAATATGTTTAAAGACCGATTGGAAAATTCAACGAAGGAAGCAAACAAATAAATAGCAAGAATAGTATATAGAAGAAGTTGTAGTTATAATTATATAATGAATACTATCAAGAAAGAAGAAACACAACGTAAAAATATGTACGATGTGAGTAGTTATACGGATAGAGAATTGCTTGATGTATTGGATTTAACGAATCCTACTGACCGAGAATTAGAAGCAAAACTCATTTTTTTAATCAATAAATATCGCAATATTCAGAACGCGTCGGGCGATGAATTAGCCACGTTTTTCGAAGACATCTACTCTCACTTCTTCGAAGCTAGCGACAGTGATGAGAGTATACTCGAAGGGGTAGACGACACAATCGAGCAAGAGGACCCTGAGGAGCCAACCAATACCGAAATAATGGAAAAACTAAACTCTGACAAATTTTTGGAGACGAGTCAGGCGAAAATGGATAAAGTAATGAACTACACGAAAGATTTAGAATATGCGAAGGGAAATTTAAATCCTCTATTACAGCAAACCGTAAAACGAGTAGTAACTATAGATAGTCAGTACCGCCAAGATAAGCGTAGTGCTCCGACCGACTTTACATTAACGCTATCTGAGCCACTAAAAGATGTGGTGTCGATGAAATTATATTCCGTGGAAATACCGTATGTTTGGTGGACTATAAATTCTAGTTTTGGTAGCAATTTTTTCATATTAAAGGGAAATGTTCCTGGAATAGACAATGGGAATCACGATTACCAGATAGAAATAACACCGGGTAATTATAGTCCAAGTGAATTAGCCGATTCGATAAACGAGAGCATAACCTCAACCAAGAACATATACACAGATGTAGATTTCGGGGCAACTGGAATGGAATACAATAAATACAGTTCGCTAATTACAATGAATACGGAAATCTATAAACAGTATAACGAAACAAGTTATTATGTACGGTTTCCCGGTTGGACGACACCGGAGCCACCAAACGATATAAATTACTATGCCGAGCGGTCTAAAAGCATACCTGGTTTTTTGGGATTTAAAGAGACGTCGTATGAGTTTATTAATCTAGAGGGTGCGAATGATTTACCTGCAATATCCGATGCGGATACATTTAGGTACGTACTTACTAGCGCAAACAATTCATTTACGGTAGAGAAATTTGTCAGAGTTCCAGGTAGTACTGCGGAAATCGACGACCTGACATTTCAAGTAACGCTATCATTAACTACTGGAATAGCATACACGCGTTCTGCTATATATACCAACCTAAAGAAAGTGATTCTAGAAAACCAATATTTAAATGATGAATCCAATATCCAGAGAATAGACAAAGATTCAAACTCCTTTTTCAAGTTATCTGTAAAGCCAAATCGTCTTACTACGAATAATGTAGCAAATTCGAAGATACGTATTGTATTTCCAACCGAAACAATTACCGAAACGACGCCTCAACTGATTTGGACGGGTGCCGCTTCCTGTTTTAAATTTATCAATATAGAAACCGTAGTAAATGATCTAATATCGGAAGTATCTCCGCTGGTTCAGCAAACCGACCAATTTACCGTGACAACATCGCCGTATATTTACTTGAAAAATATAGAACCGGGGTATGATGTAAGCAACAATGATTATCGAATAGATATACCAAACTCAGATGTTACGTACAACGTGAATACCTATATCAAGGAAATAAACGAACGCATAATGGATGCGAGTAATGGAGAAATTTTAAGTTCAACGAACACGTACTTGGACGTTTCGGGTCGTTTTCATATGCAATTTGATATTTTACGAACAATTACGACGGGGAAATACAAAATCGATTTTTCGAACACTGTATTCCAGACCGTAATGGGAATGAACGAAATCTATGAATTGGACGAAGGTATCAACATTATAGAAGCGAGTTTTGGATACCTGAATAGTTATACAATGCCTCAGAACAATGACAACAAATTATTGACGGTTACTGCGAAAACGACAGACAATTTTGTAGGCGGTGACCTAAGCTATACTTTATATTCGAGTAATTCTACCGGAGTTATCGGTAGTGGTATATTATTTCAAGAAATAAATACGCTATTAACCACGTTTAAAGATAGTCAAAATCAATATATATTTGCGGGGTCTTCCTTGGATATAAATGTAACCGATGATAATGTAGTGGAAGCCAAATTGAAACTGAATATAAACAAGCAGTTAAGCGAAGAAACCTACTCGGTGCAATTCTTAGAGGACATAAGTTATGCTATTACAAATCCTATTTTCCAACTAGAACAAGGTGATACTATCGAGATTGGTGGCGAAACCCTTCCGTATGTAAAATACAATAGTGAAACTGAGAACCTAGAGTTAGTGAACGACCAAGAAAGTCTCGACATAGGCATTTTACGCGATAAGGGTTTCTTGGGGACAGCTGAACTGACTGCGGTAACTGACGATGTAATGGAATATACGATAAGCATACAAGATACAGCATCCTACGCAATAGATTCGTCCTATTTGATGTATATTTCGGTAGCGACCCCAGATACAATTAATCCAGATTATGGACGTTCGGCATTATTCAATTCGCCAATTCCATATGGTTATTTGATACCCGCCCCAACGCCAACCGATTTGTCCTACGATAGTTTGTCTGCGTTACAAAGTGCAATCAATACTGAACTGAATCATTTTCCAGATTTACTTGGAAGCAATGTAGAAATTATAGAAAACGTAGATGGAATAACCGCGAAAATTAAACTGTCCTTAGTAATCAATCAAAGATACTATTTTGATAGTTGGAACAAACACGCAAATATAGATTATGCCATGATAGACAATGATTTCCCGTTATTGAATAGCCAAGTCGAGTCGGTATACGATGTGAATCGCCAATTTACAGATTTGTCATTTTCGGATATAGACGGAGATGGAAACACCGTTCTGGGTATTAAGAGCAACAGTTATATTTTACAGAATTTAATTACCTTAACTGAAGAAACAAACAAAATAGAGATAATCGCCTATGAAGAAGGAGTAGCTGCACCAGAAAATAACATTATAATAGAACTACCATTAAAGTCGGGAAACGATGATATACGTTACACGCGCGATATGTTGTTCGAGGCTATAAACAATTCGTTTGTAGGAACCGTAGCCTCAGAATCGTCTATTGTGGTAACTACGATAGAAGGTGCCGAATATGTGAATTTCCGTATAACCGTAAATAAAGAATATCGCGCGAAAGACTACCGGTTGTCGTTTTTTGATCCGTATAGTTTTGTAAAATGTTACCAAGGAGTTAGTAGTGTTCGTAATACAACCTGGGATAGTACCTTAGGTTGGATATTAGGGTATCGTGAGTTCACCGTATACAATTTGTCGAATTACGAAAGTACCGATGGTTCGTCCACCGTTAGCATAACTGCGGATACCGGAATTAGCACAGAATTATTTAACTATTTTATGTTGTGTATTGATGACTATAACCAGAGCCATTTAAATGATGGACTTGTAACCATTACAACACGAGATACTGAAGTTCCCTTACCCTCTTATGCGCTTAGAACCAATTTCGTATGTGACCCCGCCACTGGAGAAAAAGTATACAATACCCAATTGCGAAACGACTACAACAAACTAACTGAGAAGCAAATTCAGTCATTGGTATCCAAGGCAAATGCGACGTCAACAGAAAACAACTTAACTACAGGTAATGTGAATTCAAAGATATACGGTTCTACCCCGTTTGTAAGCGACGTTTTTGGCGTAATTCCTCTCAAACTGAGCGGCAAGAACAACGGCGAAACAATTGTAGAGTTTGGTGGAACCCTCCAAAACCAGGAACGCCAATATTTTGGACCTGTAAACATTCAGCGAATGAGTGTGAAACTGGTGAGTGACCGTGGAAATGTGGTTGATTTTAACAATGCGAATTGGTCGTTTTCGTTAATATGCGAACAATTATACAAACCACAACCGGTATAACGCGGGTAAACAATTTGTAATGATAGTATACTACGAACACTACAAATGCCCGATTTTGAAAATGGAAACAAAACAATAAGAATGTTGGATACTGTCGGATTTCTGGGTCCATTCATACTATTTGGTATTGGCGTGTGGCAGTTGTGGGGGAATAATGGATTCTGGTGCGCGTATTTAGTTGTATTTGTATTGAATTCTGTTATTAACAAAATAGCCAAGGTAATTGTAAAGCAACCAAGACCTAATGATGGAGAAAGTATAATGAACGAGAACTATACGGGGGCTGAAATGTATGGAATGCCATCGGCGCACGCTCAGTCCGTATTTTCCTCACTCACGTTTTTATATTTAGTCAAAGAATCGCCAGCATGGTTAATCGGTGAATTGTTTATTGCTGGTTTAACTGTATACCAACGTTGGAAATACAGACGCCATACGATGGAGCAATTAGGGGTAGGTGCGATATTCGGTATGTTTGTAGCCTATGGTGGGTATTACATGACAAAACAATACTTACGAGAAAATACACTTATCAAAAACGACGAATTATAACGAGCCTGTATTGAAATACAAAATATCGCGTCTATGTATATAGGGTTAAAATGTCTCAAAGTGATTATTTAAAATACAAACGTGTGTCTACTCGTCTTCGTGTAGATAATGATACTACTAACCAACCTCCGGTATTCGCATCGGCAACATTAACGCAGAATCAACAATATGCTCTTTCAAATAGTATAACCAATACAAAACCAACCTATAATCAATTGGTTCCTTCTGGGCGTCAACCCGTATTTAATATGGAGAAGACGGTAACGAATTGCCCTACGTTTCCAGTATGTAAAGATACGAACTTACGAACAAATCGATTACCTATGACTTGTAGAGCAGACCCTTCCGTACCTACGTCAGGGGCATTGGATATAATGACCCGTAACGAAGCAGTAAATCTGAAAAATGAGTGTAAATGTGCCTTACATAAAAGTCATACAGATGCGAATAGTTGCGGTTGTAAATTGGGTGCTTTTGGAATCGTGCGTTAAAATACTAAAAATACATTTTATAAATTCATTAGGTTATGAAATGTATTGTGGGTAGTTTTACTTTTCCATCTATGTCAAGTTATTATTACTTAGGATTGCCATAATAGTATTTATTCTTGTTTCCAATTCCGTGTTCTTGGTTTCCAATGTTGCTACTTTTGTTTCTAATTCCGTATTCTTAGTTTCCAATGCTGCTACTTTGTCCTTTTCTTCCAATTGTAATTTATCGATTTCTTGAATAGCAGAGTGGTGTAAGGCAAATATCTTGTTTTTGTCAACCATATGAAAATCATCTACTTCTTTGCCAAAGCAGAACATATTTTGATAAGATACATCAAATGTAAATGTATCATCACTATTACCGACTATTTCTTTTTCAATCGCATTATCGCTCATATCATTAGCAACAATAAACTTATATTTTACTCCACTTACATCGGTTAAATCAGACGACATTTTATAGGTATTATTCCCACTTATGTCAGATACTATTTCTTCCCATGAAATATTTTCTAACAAACGATATTCGTCTGGAATTATTAGAGCTTTTTTACTAATCGCCATAGGAAGAACCTCATTTACTTCTTGGGCGATGAACCCTATGGTTTTTTCAGTTCCGTTTGTTCTGTAATCTATATATTCATAA
>Ga0255775_1001225_pt1 | contig 24201 bp, 22 predicted proteins | sample 011ome_26_FD_179973 | JGI IMG/M metagenome (GOLD analysis project Ga0255775, IMG submission 179973) | Coastal salt marsh microbial communities from the Groves Creek Marsh, Skidaway Island, Georgia - 011511BT metaG (version 2) | ecosystem: Environmental > Aquatic > Marine > Intertidal zone > Salt...
CGATGAGAGCGCCGAGAACGCATCGCATGTACCCGCGCTGTGTTTAGGTAAAATGTTTTCCATTTTGTGCCGCCAAATTGCTCCAAAAAACCGTTAAGCAAGCGCCGAGAGTATGACGATTAGGATGATGGTGAATCATCATCCCAATCGTCCTAATTATCGTCATCGATACCACCACCAACAAAATCGTCCTCCTCGCTGTTTTTTTCTCAATACTACGATCGGAAGCAGTCGTGCAACACCATTAACACCAACACCAACGCAAAGACAACGAAAGGTGTTGAAACACATTTTTTCCCCTAATGCGAGGACTGCTTTTGCGTGCGCTGCGTCGGCGAGTGCTGCGAGTGGTGGTGGTGAAAAGAAGGTGTGTCCGGTGTGTCAAAACACCGGGTTAAAGCCGTGCGGGCAATGCGAAGGGACCGGGGTAAACCAAGAGGATAAATACGGAGGGAAAGATGGGTATAAAAAAGGACAACCGTGTTGGCTGTGCCAAGGGAAGCGGAAGACGATGTGCGGGAACTGCATAGATTTAACCGATTCGTTTTGATGATTCTACTCACTCACTAGTGTTGCTACGCGTTGCTCTGTATCTATTTCTATTATTTCCACCAGCTCGCGTTGTCGGTTCCGCTCGCCGCTCCGTTCCTCTCTCGTCTGTTTTCCGCCGCTCTCAACTCTCTCTCGATGAGCCTATTTTCAGCCGTGAACGCACTAATCATGTATTCGAGCCGAAGCGCCGTGTCGTCTATCAACTCGATCCCGTCTATAGCTTTTTGTAATTCTTCCTCACACGCTTGCGTTTGCTTCTCGTCCAACCAGTGCACGCATCGTCTCGGACACTGTTCCACCGCGAGATGCACCGCGTAGATTTCCGCTTCCGTCGCCGCATTTAGAGGATTGCTCTTTTCACTTCTCTCGAACCTCGCCGCTTTTGTTTTTGGATTGACGCGAAAATACTCTCTCGCCGTGACTGTGCAATTCGAATACGACGGACAATTCGACGCTCCGACGCATAAAATCTCGTTCACGAATACGCTTCCGTATACGTTGTTGGTGTTCTTATTGGTGTCCTCTCTCTCAAACTCCTCTTCCCTATTCAGTAACCACGCGTACGCTCTGACGCACTTCTCGGTCGCTTCTGCGCTCCTCTCGTCCTCGCACACGTCCGGATGGATCAGTTTCACTCTGTTTGAGAATGCCTTTCTCGCGCGTACTCTTCTTTTCGCTTCATCTTCTTCATCTTCTTCTTGTATTCCCAAAGTTCTCTCCGGGGTGGATGCGTTCAAGATTTCTTCGATTATGATGATTCGATTCGTTCTCTCGTCGTCGCTCTTTTCACGAGCGGATGCAGCATTAGCAACAACTCGTCGTGTTCTCCTCCTCTGTCTCCTCCATCTCTTCGAAATCGTCGTCGCTGAAGAGAAAGTGGAACAATAAGAACAGTGAACGAGCATTTTTATCCCGAAACCGTTGAACACTTCGCGGGAAAATTCTTCATAATAAAACAATAATGATCATCAACGTCTCCTTCAAAAACCAACTCCACGCGATTCGCCTTCCAAAACGCGAAGGAGAGAATGAATCTACTGTAACTGTTCTCGATTTGAGCGAAGCAGTGCTCGAGCAGTTGTTCAAACAAGAACTGCTCTTGGATAGAAAGACGATGAAATTCGTCGGCCTTCACCCGAAAGGGATGCCTTTGCAACCGTTCGTGAACCCGGAAACGGACGGGAACATCGTTCTGGATGATACGTTTCCGTCGATAAAAAAGGGGAAAAAAGTTTTACTCCTGGCATCGGAAGTCGCAGATGTGGAGAAGATGAAACGAGACGAAAAAGTGGACGTGCGCGTGCGAGGATTCGAGGACGAGATGAAACGAGAGAAAAGGAGAGACGTGAGATATTTGAGCAGGACGAACAAAGACGCCTACGCGCGAGCGCACGATACGTCTTCGAATACGTATACGTTTCAAAGCTTGAGAGTTTTAGCGGTACCCGAGGGTATGGTTGAACCGTCGCGGGAGAAAACGATGCACCTTTTGGAGCGACTGAAACGAGATCCCGGGGTTGTTCGCGTGATGGAGACGAAACGATTCCAAGTCGGTCTGCTTTGCGAGATGCCCCCCGAAGGTTTGGTTGGCATTTCGGAGACGTGCGTGTTAGGGTTCAATAGGAATAATGGGATGGAAATTCATTTGAGGTTACGAACGGATGATTGGAGTGGGCTGAGACGATACGAATCGATCAGGAGAGTGTTGATGCACGAGTTGGCGCATAACGTCATTTCCGAGCACAACGCGGAATTCAAGGCGCTGAACAGCGAGTTGGTGCAATTATGCGAGAGAGATTGGAATCGAGGACGGCGAGTCGGAGGGAGTGGAGAGACGCACGGAAACGATAACGACGGGTACGACTCTTTGAGTGAAGACGAGTGCATGAAAGAAACGAGAAAATTGAGCGGGATGAAGTTAGGAGGTGTTGGAGCGAATGTTGGAAACGATCCTCGAGAAATGGCCGCGAGGAAAGCGTTAGAACGATTCGAGCAGCAACAACAGCGGCATCTAAATACTAATAGCGACGATAGAGAAATGTCTAAGATGTGTTCATGCGGCGCGTGTGACGACGACGGCGAAGTCAAGTGTCAACCGTGTTAGATAGAAGTAGCAAATATAGAAATAGTACTCGTATCGAAATAGTCACACACAAACAAAAATGGTAAGCATATATATAACGTCTGCTATTTTCACGTCATCAATCTTCGTTCGTTTACAAACCAGCGTTGACCAAACCGTGCAAAGTCAATAACCCGACTAACTTTTTCTCCTCGTCGATGACTGGTAAGAAACTTACCGGTCTCCCGCCAGCTTCCATCTCTCTCATGGCATCCACCGCCTTCCCCTCAGCTAAAGTCGTTCTCGGCGTCGAGCTCATCAGATCCTTGATCGGCGCTTGCAAAACCTCTCCACCTTTCTCGTGTAACGACCGTCTTAAATCGCCATCCGTGAAAACGCCCAACAACGTGTTCGCGTCGTCCACGACTAACAAACACCCTTGCCCTTTACTCGACAACTCCACCAACGCGTCCACCAACTTCTCGTCCGGTTTCGCCAACGGCAACCCACTCAACGGTTTCATCACATCTTTCACGCTCAAAATCAATCTCTTACCAATTCTCCCAGCCGGGTGGTTCATCGCGTATTGGTCCATCGTCAACGATTTCGCTTGCATAATCGCCACCGCGCACGTGTCGCCAAACAACATCTGAATCGCCGTACTCGTCACCGGCGCCAAATCAAACGGGCACAACTCTCTCTCCAACGGCAACATCACGTGCATGTCCGTCTCCGTCGCCAACTTACTCTTCGCGTTCGAGGAAACCCCAACCAAAGTCGCGCCTTTCGCTCGCGCGTACGGAATCAGCGTCAACAACTCCGTCGTCGATCCAGATTTCGAAAACATAACCATGATGTCCTCTTTCGACACGATGCCGATATCTCCGTGTAACGCGTCCGTCGGGTTCAAAAATACCGATTTCGTCCCGGTCGATACTAAAGTCATCGATATCTTTTGCGCGATAAACCCGGACTTGCCGACGCCGGTGAAAAAGACCGTCCCTTTGCAATCCAACACGAGCTGGCAGAATTTTTGTAAAGGTTCGTAATCGAGTTCGTCGAAGAAGTACTTCATGTACCTGTTGTTTAGAGATGAGAACGATAATACGTGTAATACGTTCATGATAACAATGGCAAAAGTGGTCAGCGACTGTTACTAATACTCCTCGCAACATTGAAGACGTTAAAGAAGAAGAAGAGAAAAGCGTATCTTCTCTCTAATCTTTCTCTCTCTCGAGCGCTTTTGAAGATGATGAAAATGATGATGATGATGATGGTTCAGAAGAGCGCTACCGCGCGAAAAGAAAAGAAAAAGAAGAAAAAAAAGCGCGGCTCCTAACACTACCGCTGAAAAACGTACCCTTGTTGCGTGTCGAACAGCGCTTTCAAGTCTTCCGGGGACGCTTTCGCCATGATGTGTGTATTCTTTTGATGCTCTTTTTTGTCCTGTTTTTTTGTTACTTTTGTGTGGTGGTGGTCCTTTTTTTTGCGTTTGAAGGAGTAAGGAGTTACGCACTTATAAGTGCTCATCTCTTACTCAAATTTGGCTTCGTAAGTGCTTCTTTCTTACTCGTCGGTCTGTATTTTGCTTACTCTGGTACGTCTGAATGGTTGCTGTTGAGCTAAATTTTGTTGCACGAATTTACGAACGTAACACACACACAAAAAGAACACGAAGAGAGCGAGAATGACGACGAATACTTTGCGAAGTCTCTTGTTCTTCTGCGCGTACAGAGGACAAAACAGAAGAGCGAGGAGAAGAAACTTTGCGAGCACGACGTGCTTCTTTTGTCCTCCTTCTTCTTCTTCTTCTTCTTCTTCTTCTTCTTCTTCTTCTTTTGTTTCCAATTCGAGAAGGAGGAGATGTTTTTCGACGGCGACGACTACTACGAACGACGACGACACCATCGCGATGCTCTCGAGCGCGGAAAACGCAACCGCGAAACGCATCGCGAAACTGAGAACGTCCAAAACGTTTCGAGAGAAGGAAAAATCCGTCGTCATCGTCGGGTCGACGGTGTTGAGGGAGATTTTACAGGCGGGAGCTCTTGGAGCGTCGGAAGAGAAGAAGAAGAAGACGATACGAGTGAAGTCCTTGTTGTTTGCGATGGAGAAGAAGAAGACTTCCCGGGACGGAGAGAGTTACGATGATGATTCGCAAACGACGACGACGACGAGAGACGCGCTGCGGCGAGATATCGCCGATATCGCGGGAGGCGAGGAGGCGAAGAATAGGACGGAATATTACGCGACGGCGAAAGTGATGAAGAAGCTCGCCGGCGTGGAGAACGCCGACGGGATTGATCTGGTCGCAGAGTTGGAGATGCCAGAGATTCGCGAGGTAACGGAGTTTATGATGCAAGAAAAAAGAATAGAAAAAGTGTTGTGTCTGGACGGCGTTCAGGATCCTGGAAACGTCGGAACGCTTTTAAGAACCGCCGAGGCGTTTGGATTCGACGCGGTTGGATTAGGCCCGAAAACGTGCGACCCATTCAACGATAAGTGTGTGCGGTCGAGCAAAGGAACCGCGTTTCGGATGCAAATGTTTACTTGGAAAACGAACGAGGAGTTTTTCGAAGGCTTGGTGAATGGCGGCACGTTTGAATTGAAACGGAACGTCTTGGCGGCAATGCTCGCGGGCGAAAACTGCGCAGAAGTTGCCAGAGAGCTGGACGATGGTAATAATAGTAATAATAAAGTGTGTTTAGTTTTAGGTAGCGAAGGGCAAGGCGTGAGCGAGGAAATCGCGAGTTCGATTCGTGCGATTACGATTCCAACGCCAGGAGTCACGGAGAGTCTAAACGTCGCCGTTGCCGGCGGAATATTAATGTCAAGCCTCACCGTCAGGTGAGGCGCTTTGTAAAACACCCATCACGCTATAAAAACAAACTAATTTATCATATCAATCCTCCGCGGCGCCTATCCACCCGCTCTTCGTCCTAATCCTCAACGGGAACACTTTGGCAAACTTCTGGTACGCAAACACAGCGAAATCGAACGAGTGCACGCTCACCACGCCTTGCACTTGATCGAAGTAATGATACGGCGCCGTCGCTTTCGCTTTACTCGTGTACGGCTCAAAACCATACAAATCTAAACTCTCGCACCGTTGCATCATAAAGTTCACCGCGTACCACCCGCTCATCGGTTTATCGTGAAACTGTTTGTTCTTTTCCTTCTCGATGATTTCTTTCAGAGCGTTCCACAAATCGTGCGCTCGATTGACAAACCCGGGGTGCAAAAATTGCACCTTCAAACTCTTCCCGTACTTCTTCACCAGCGGTTCAAATATCCGTTTCCTGTTCGTCGGCGAGCTCCCTTCAAAAAATAACGCCACCGAGTCCGGTCTCGAATTCTCCCACCCTTTCTCGACCAACCGTCGAGCGTTCTCTCGATTGCTAAAATCGTACGTCGTCTTCACTCCCACGTCCCTCTTAAAATTCTTCACCGGCGCGAAATTCACCCGCATGACTGCTTCGTGCCCATCGATTTCCTCCCCGAACGAAGACTTCAACAACGTCCCGCTATTCCCGACCAGCGCGCACGACCCGTGCGTCCTCGTCGCCCGGCGCTCTTCCTCCGGCAATATCTCCCCTAACACATCTCCCATCTGAAAATGCGTCTTCTTCCCGTTCACGTCCGTAAACTTCACGTCGTACTTCTCCCCGTACGCGTTGTCTTTCGCTACGATTACCGAGGAATAATCCTTATCCGATTCGTTCGCGTACGCGTATTCGCTTCCTCGGCCGAATTTGTCTAAATCTCGCTCTCGGAGCATGCTCGAAACCAATCCATCTCCTTTTCCTCTCATCGTCTTTATCGTCGTCATCGCGTCGTCGTCTGAATCGTCCTCGTTTCTGTCCTCGTCTTTATCGTCGTCCTCCTCTTCCATCGGCACCATCAAAACATCGCTTTTGCCGCTGTCCTCGCGTCGTTTCCGTCTTTGAATCATCGTCTCCGCCTCCTCTTCCTCGCGCACGTTGAAGCGCTGGAAAAGGCTCACGAACAGGCACAACAAGAGGAACCACTTGAAAAGGATACATTTCTTTCGAAACGACGATCGTCGTCCCCCGAGTATTCCTAAACCCGGTCCTCCTTGGCCCCGGGGTGGTGGTCGTTGGAGGAGCGCCATGAGTATTTCGTTTAAGTTCTTTACTCAAATGTTTATTGTTGAGGGGAGGAAAAGTGAAGATTAGTAAACGCGACCGACGGTCGACGAGGATGAAGCGTTGGTGGTGTTTTAAAGTATACAATCTTTAAAAAGAAGCAGCTAACGATTTCTTGCTCTCTCGTTTCTTTTACGCGCCGAGAATCATCGGGACGACTCTTCCTAACAAGGCGTACCATCCGCCGGCGACGAGCAAAAATCCGCTCGCCGGCGTGACCCAGGCCGTTTTCTCGCGCACTCCCATGACACTTTTAATGTTTCCAGCCGCGCTCGCGGCGAGTAATAACGGCGCTGAATATCCTAAGGTATACGAAAAGAGCAGAAATCCACCGGAGAGGACGTTGTTGGAACTCGCGGCGACGTAGGCGAGGAGCGTGGAGAGTACCGGCGTGGCGCACGGGCTCGCCGCTAACGCGAACGTCGCGCCGGCGACGAAGGAGGTTAAAAACGGCGGCAAATTCAACGATCTCGGGTCAAAGTTGCTTCCAAACGAAGGAAATCTCAGTTGGACTTCGCCGAGTAAGTTCAATCCCATGACGATGGCTAAGACGGCGACGGAAATCGGCGCGACGACGCCAATTTGCCCAAACGCTTTCCCCGCCGTCGCCGCAAAGACGCCAAATAAAGCGAACGCGGAGGCTAATCCAACCGCAAACGCTATCGCATTCACGCGCATCGCCGATTTCTTCGCGTCTTCGTTTTCTTCCTCGTTTTCTTTCAGCGATGATGACGCGTACCCTCCGATGTACCCCAACGTCAACGGCAACACGGACAGCGTACACGGCGACAAACTCGTCACTAATCCAGCGACAAATACCAACACAAACGTCGTCGGAGAAGCGTGCGCTGATGCTGATGATGTCACATTGCTAAACACACTACCACTATTATTCGCTATTATTTCCCCCCCTCCTCCTCCTAACGCCCCGCTCACGAATGCATCCAATCCAGACGTCACGTCGAACAGCGATTTCGACAACACCGCATCTGCCACGTTCGCGATTTCATTAGTATTATCAACCATAAACGCTTTCGTCGGGGTACTGAGACGACCAAAGGCGCGACGACGACGACGTAAACGATGAAAACTCCCAACACAATCAAATCCCCATTTTGTGCGCAAACGTGACGATGATGACGACGACGATGCTTTTGCTGCTCTTAATGATGACGATGGACTCCTTGTTCCCAAAAACAGCATCGTTTTTCCACCAAATGGAGGAGGATAACAGCGACGACAACAGTTTCGCGACGACGACGACTTCAAAAGCGGCGGAGAAAGAGGTGCAGAGAGAGGTTTCGTTGAGAGCAAATGAGAGGTCATATTTGTGAGGGAAGAGAGAGAGAGAAAATGGCAGATATCGCGCGATGTGCGACGATATCAACATTTAGAAGGCGCTTTTGTTGATTGAGATGTTTTAAGCGGAGCATTCGATGTATAAACGCATTATTTCGTAAGTTTTATTGAATGGTTAATTAATAATGCATTACGTTCTGACGACTATCCGACCGTTCCTGGTGTGATATCTCACGCCTTGCGTCGGTTTGTACTTTTCGTTTCGGACTTGTACGGACTCGACTTTCACGCCGCTGACACCGACGCCAGCGACGGAGAACTGCGCGGTCACGTTGCAGGTTTCTTGCAACTTGATTTTTCGTCGCTCGGATTGGAGTTTAGATGATGATTTGTCCGTTCGTCCTCCCATCATTGCCAACGCGTTTTCGTTTTCGTTTTCGTTGCTGTTGTTTGTATTATCGCTATTGTTGTTGTTACTTTCTTGCTCGGAACCCATGGCTAAGACGACCGTTAAGCACGGAGTTTTATCCGCCGGGAATTTGTCGATGGTCCAGTTTACCGTTTTACTGGCGTCGTCGAAGGTGGCGCCGCCGTGCGTCGCGGACGGGTCGGCGCTTAAAACGCGCGAAGGTAACGCGACTTGTAAGCTCACCGCTTCGACTGGTTTCTCAAACGCCGGTTTGGTCCCGCACACGATGGAAATTCTACCTTGCGTCGGTCCAAACGACGATTGCGGGCGAATGTATAATGGCAAAGGCGCGGAAATAGACCCTTCCGGTCCGCCTCCTGGACCGCCGCCGCCCATCGTTTGCGATTGCATCCACGGATTTTGTTTGATATACTTCGGTTGCCACTGATTTTTATCCTCTTTTGATTCCGGTCGAATCTTGTAATTCATCAACGTAAACTTCCCATCGGCTGGGACGAACGAGACCACCCGATCGCTCGCGAACCTCGCCAATCTCACCGAAGGATGAAACGAATAATCTTCGATCAAATGCGAGTTCGACAACGACAACGATATGTCCGGCATACCGCTCAATCGACAATTCACTTCAATCTTCCCGTAAATAGCGCTGGTTAACAACTTCCCTTCCGGATCTAACGTCGCGTCCACGTGCTCGATGACGTCCAAATACACCTCGTTGGACGTGTACTTAATATTCGACGCTCTCCACGGTAACGGCAACAATTTCGTCGGATCTTGGTCGCTGACCAAAACCCCCGACGCGGTGCCTAAAACCGCGTTGTGTAATCTGTTCGCCAAATTCGGCGGCGGCACCAACACGTGTAACCCGCCCGGATGCGTATTCACCGGTATCCCCGAATCCAACATCTCGTCCAGTAGCTGATACAGCGTCAGATGGTGTTCTTGTAATATCGCCTCCGTAATCACGTTCCCGAAATAGGATTTCAAAACCTCGTGCAGTTGCGTTAAGAACTCAACCACCATGAGTGGTTGCGTCTCCGAGTTGCACGTGGCGATGTACGTGATTTCGCCTCTCGATTGGAAAAACGCGTAGTCTTTCCCGTCGATCGCGAGAACGTCCCCTTGGCTGTTCGCTTTGATCGCTTCGTTATGCTTCTCGAAGACTTTTTCGCACACCGAAGAGTCCGTTTCCGGTCCCCAGTGTTTCACCGCGGTTAACGTTTCCGTCTTGTTGTTGGTGATGAATAACGAATCGATGCCCATTATTACGTCTTTCTTTTGTACTACTCTCTCTCTCTCTCTCTCTCTCTCTCTCTCTCTCTCTCTCTTTCAGGCGTGTCTTTACCGCGTGTCTCTCAAACGAACGCAACGACGACGTAAACGACTCAGAGACGATTCCAATTGGAATTCTCCGATTCAATTCTCTTTCGATCTCTTCCGAGAGAGCAAAAAGAAAGCGCGCGCGTGTGTGTATATATATATATATGCGTGCGTTTATATCACAGAACAACAAAGCGAGAACGTCACTATTATACGTGTGCTGCTGCTGCTGTTCGTATGTGTGCGATACTACTCTTCTTTAATAAGAGGTGATGTTTTTTGTGTTGAATTTTGGTCCGCGGACGAACGAGTCTTTTTCTCTCTCTCTCTCTCTCTTTTTCTCCCTCTTAGCGGTGCGTTTGGTATTCACCGCTTCTCTCTCTGTTTTTTTCTCTCCCTCTCTCTCTTTTACTCTCTCTCTCTCTCTTTCCATTTCCCTCTTCTCAGTCGCTGCTGGTGTTGCTCTGTCGCTCTTCTTCTCTCTCGTAGAACGCGACGCGTTCTCGCTCGTCCTCGACGAACTCGGCGTATTCTTCCTCCGTCGGTTCCGGGCATCCTTTTTCTCGCAAGTAGTTCACGCACTCGGTTCGCTCGTAGTACCGAGCGAAAGAGAGGTGTTCTCGGCCGTCGTCGTCGTCGTTTAGAGGCGCTTTTGCGTCTTCGATTAAGTATTTGAGGCAATCGAGGCGGCCGTTCATCGCGGCGGTTGACACGCAGCGGATCTTTACCGCGTCGCCCGCTATCTTTCGTTCTTCGACGAGATATTTCATGATGTCCATGTGACCACTGATTGCTGCATTTATTACCATTTCTTCTTCCATCTTTCGCGAAGGTTCCACTTTGTCGAAAAGAAATCGAAGACAGTCGAGGCGTCCTCTGATAGTAGCACAAAAGCACGAAGTTTCTTCATCGTACGGGCACTCCTCGGAGAAGCAGTACTTGAGCGTCTCGAGATTACCTTCACATGCTACCGCATTAATCGTCTCTTCATCCCATTCGCAATGTTTCACTTCTCTCGCCCACTTGAGCAACTCGAGTTTGTTCGTTAGAGCAACTTCCCTGCAAAACCAGGCTTGATCCATCACATCTTCATCTCTATCTTTCTCTCCCCAGGGAGAGTGATTCCACATCCATTCCAGCGTCGAAATAGATGTACATTCGTAAAGAACCCAACGTAATTCCGATACGTCTACCCCGGCGTATTCAAGCACACCCCAACTCTCACCATTCGCCCTCGAAAAGAAAAACCGATCCGTCCCATTCAATTTCGACAAGACGTGCGATACAAAAATATCTTTATGATGCAACACCAACCCGGTCCAAATCGCTGAAGAAGAAGAAGAAGAACAACAAAGCGAGAGATTCTCCAGTAACGCGCTCCTCGTAATTTCCGCCTCTTTTTCACCCTCGTCGTCGTCGTCGTCCTCTTCCGAAGAAGAAGAAGACGAAGACGAAGAAGAAGAGTGCTTCAGTTTATCCCACTTGGAGTATTCAATGATGCGAGACATGCGAGATTTGTGTTTTTTTTTTTGTGGGGTGAAATTCGAGCGTTTCGACTGTTCAAAATTTGTTCCATTGGCGCACACAAATCTCCATAAAAACATACATCACGTTTCAAACGCACATAGCTCTATATACATAATACACATACACAATGGGATCATCACCGGACGACGACGTGTGCGACGACTTTAGCGCGCGTCGCTTTGTCGAGCACGTTTCCGAGCGAGTCCTCGTGGGCGCTTTACTCGCGCTTTTTATCCACCAGAAGGAAAGCTTAATCATTTTAGCGCTGATGACCCTTTTGGAACCTGTGTTCCAGAAAGCTGTGGAAGCAGTCGGCGATATCCTGGGATGGCTGAGACGATTACATCATCTGAGAAAACTGAACTGCGCGCCCGGGTATAACGCGTTCATCGGGCACACCGTTCCTCTGTTCAAAGCGGTCGGAAAGTACCCGTGCACGTGGGATTTGTTCGCGTTTTGGTCGTCGGCGAAAGCGCCGAAACCGGTGAGAGTGCAAATATTTACGAGGCACTGCGTGGTCATCGCGGACCCGGAACCGATTAAAAGAGTGTTTAATTCAAACATTAAGAATTACGGGAAAGACACGGAGTTCGCGTATAACCCGTTCTTGGATATTTTAGGCACCGGTTTGGTGACGAGCGAAGGAGAGAGTTGGAAACGGCAACGAGGACGGATATCGCAAGCGCTGAGGATGGAAATTTTGGACGACGTGGTGGATATCGCCACCAGAGCGGTGGACAGGTTGTGCGTGAAGTTGGAGAAAATCAGAGGGACGGGGGAAGAGATTGAGTTAGCGGAGGAGTTTAGGTTGCTGACGTTACAGGTGATTGGTGAGGCGATTTTGAGTTTATCGCCGGAGGAGTCGGACGAGGTGATGCCGAATTTGTATTTGCCGATTATGGAGGAGTGTAATCGACGAAGTTTGGAACCGTGGAGAGCGTATTTACCGAATAAAGAGTATTTCGACCACAAGGATAGGGTAAAGAAGTTGAACGCGTACGTGATCAAGTTGATCAGGCAAAGATGGAAGTTGAAACATTCCGTGACGGCGACGCCAAACGCGGACGATTCCATCGATAATCCGCACGCGGATATTTTGGATCGCGTGTTGGCAGACGTGCCGAAAAGCGAATACGGGCCGGAAGTGGAGAGGCAAATGTGCGATGAGATCAAGACGTTCTTATTGGCTGGCCACGAAACTTCCGCGGCGATGTTGATTTGGACGACGTGGGAGTTGGCGAAGGCGCCGGAGAAGATGAAAATAGCAACCGAAGAGGCGAAAAAAGTGTACAAGAATAGCGAGAAAAAGAATAAGAAAACGCCTTCGAGAGATGATTTGAACGGGTTAGAATACATCGTCGGCGCGTTGAAAGAGTCTTTGCGTTTGTACTCCGTAGTGCCGGTGGTTACTCGTAAATGTTTAGGTGACGATTATTTAGGCGGCGAGTTCATTCCGAAAGGCACGACGGTTATTATTTCCGTCCAAGGCGTCCACCACAGAGAAGACTTGTGGGAAAACGCGCAAGCGTTTGAACCGAGAAGGTTCGTCGGAAACGAAACCGACGAGACCGGGAATTATTCATACCTACCGTTTATCCAAGGTCCTCGAAACTGCTTGGGTCAATATTTAGCGCTTTTGGAAGCTCGAGTGGTCATGGCGAACTTGTTGAGAAAGTTCAAGTTCACCTCGAGCCGAGAGACGAACGGGGCTAAACACACGAAGATGATTCCAATCGCCCCCGCCGATGGCATTTGGTTCACCGTAGATTAATAACGAAGAACAAGTCAAGAAGAAGTCAAGACATTAAAGAGAACTATTTATGAAGCGATGATAAAATACAACTCGCCAACACTATCGGACTATTATTCCTCGACTATTCCTACACAAAACTACCTACTACGCGCGCGAAACTACTCCTACCACCACTTTTCTTCTTCTTCTTCTAAAGGCGCTTCCTAAACTTCAACCTCGTCTCCGTCGCCGCTCTCACGTTCGCGCCGCCGCCGCCGCCGTCCTCCTCTTCCTCTTCCTCCTCACCGTTCGCGTTCAAAATCACCCTCTTCTTCCCCGAACGACCAGCACTGCTCGTCGCATTCGCATCCAACGCCGGTTGTTGCAGTTCCACGATTAAGGCTTCTCCAACCGTCCGTTCGTAATACCCCTCGTACGTTTCCCCCGTGGACGTTTTCAGTAAAGGCGTTTCGGTGTCTAAACGTTCAAACGTGAGCGTTTCCCCGGGGAGCATTCGGACGAGTTTCGGGACGTCCACGAGGATGAATTCTTCTTCTTCTTCCTTTAAAGTTTGTTCTTCTTCGTTCTTCTTCCGCAAATGATAATGATTCTTTTTCTGCTCGTAATCATCTCCAGGTGTTGTTGTTCCAGCGTTCTCGTCGCTCATTTTTCGCGCGCGGTCCTCCTCCTCCTCCCGAGTTCTTCTTCGCGATGTGTCGCGCTTTGCTCGCTCGCCTTTTTGCCTTAAGTTTTGGGGACTGAAACCCTAAACAAGTGTGTTTTGATTTGAAGGAACCAACGCGCGCTGTTTCCTCACACAGTCGCGCGCGCACGACACACGCACGCACACACACACACACACACACATAATTGGTACATCGAGCAATATTATCGCTCAAGTTTGATTTTGTGCGCGTAAAGTGTGTCGTTTTTGAGAAGAGAAAAGAAATAAAGGTTTTCTCGTGTGTTGGGGAGAAACACATCAGAGAGACACATCACGCGGCCAATTGCGCGTCCCAAGAAGAAGGCATCGGTGTACTCTAAAGAGAGAGAAACACACGCACTCGTACTAAAACGACAACAGAAGAGAACGAGAGAGCATCAGTACTATGGGGATTCCTGAATCCATCGCGAAAGTGATGTGCTGCAAACCGTTCAACGACCCGTCGTCGATCCGTGTCATCGGATGCGTGATTGGCGTCGTCGGCTCTTTGCTCGTCTATGGGGTGTTGCAAGAGCGCATCATGTCGCAACCGTACTCGGACGCCGGGAAGGATGAATTTTTCTCCTACTCGGTCTTTTTGGTGTTATCGAACAGAGTTTTGGGGTGTCTCATGGCGGCGGTTATTTTAGCGCTAACGAAAGGGAACGTCACTCCAGTGGCTGGGATCCATCGATACGCGGTGGTGTCCTTGTCCAACGTCGTCGCGACGACGTGCCAATACGAAGCGTTGAAGTATTTATCGTTTCCAGTGCAAACGTTAGGGAAGTGCGCGAAGATGATTCCGGTCATGATTTGGGGGTTTCTGATCAACCAGAAGAGGTACGGGATGTCGGACGTGGGGATTGCGATCGCGGTGACCGCTGGCTGTACTATTTTTGGCTTGTACGGCGACGAGAGCACGTTGACGAGTAACGCGAGTAAAGGCGCGAACGTGCAGGAAACTTCAGAGTACGGAATCTTGTTGATGCTCGGGTATTTGTTCTTCGACGGGTTCACGTCCACGTTTCAAGATAAGTTGTTCGTCGGGTACAACATGGAGACGTACAACCAAATGTTGTGGGTGAACTTTTGCTCTGCGATTATTTCGGTGGTGTATTTGTATTCGGATGGGTCTTTCCAAGACGCGATTGCGTTCATCGAGAGACATCCGTTAATTACGGGCGATATCATGATCTTGTCTATCGCGGCGATGCTTGGACAGTTGTGCATTTTGTACACGATTAAGGAGTTTGGCGCGTTGTTGTTCGCGACCATCATGACGACGAGACAGTTCTTGAGCATCTTGTTGAGTTGCATAGTGTTCATGCACATGTTGTCTCCGATGCAGTGGTTAGGTACGGTGCTAGTGTTCGGTGCTTTGTATTACAAGTCCTTCGCGAAAGCTGCGGGGTCGAAGAAAGCGGTAGACGGGGAGAAGGAACCGCTCATTAGCGGCGGCGAGAACTCTGGCAAGGTGTGAAAAGAGGACTGATGATGATGATGATGATACGTGAGGCGCGTATTTTCATCGACGGATTCGGGAAGGAGGAGAATTTGAACGTTTTGTTATTTATATATTTATTAATTCATTCGCACTTTAACACTCGATGGTAAATTATAAAACTCGCCTCGTTTAGTATATATTACGTTAATCTTCTTTGCCGCTGTACCCGTACGGGTTCTTGCTCGCCCAATTCCACTGGTCCACGCAACACTCCTCGATCGTCTTCTCCGCTCTCCATCCTAAAATCTCGTACGCCAAATCGGTTTTCGCGTACACCTCCGCCGCGTCTCCCGGTCTTCTCGCTACCATCTTCATAGGAATCTTCTTCCCGGCCGCTTTCTCAAACGCACCAACCAACTCTAACACGCTCGTGCTCTTACCAGTGCCTAAATTCACTACAATTCTCCCACACTTCCCGTTCTCTTTGGCAATCTTCTTCAACGCCGCGACGTGCCCGTCCGCCAAATCCACCACGTGAATGTAATCTCTCCTCCCCGTCCCATCTTTCGTATCGTAATCCGTTCCAAACACCGACAACTCCGGTCGTCTCCCGACCGCGACTTGCTGCACGAAAGGCATCAAATTATTCGGTATCCCTTTCGGATCTTCTCCAATTTCTCCGCTCGGATGCGCCCCGACTGGATTGAAATACCTCAAAATCAAGCAGTTCCACTCGTTATCGCTCGCGTGTTGGTCCGTTAAAATGTGCTCAATAAACAGCTTCGTCTTCCCGTACGGGTTCAACGCGCTCGTCTCGAATTCCTCCGTGCACGGTACCGTTTTCGGTTCCCCGTACACCGTCGCCGAGCTGCTAAATATGATCGATTTACACTTCGCTTTGACCATCGATTTCAACAAAACCACCGTCCCGTTGATGTTATTTTCGTAATATCTCAGCGGTTTCGAGACGGATTCACCGACGGCTTTTAAACCGGCGAAGTGTATCACCGCAAAAATCTCATTCGCCTCGAAAACCTCGTCTAACTTCTCTCCGTCTAAAATATCTCCCTCGATGGACGTCATCAGGTTTCCGTTTCCTCCGCTCAAGCGTTTCACGCGTTCTAAAGATTCGAACGAACTGTTGTCCAAATTGTCGTACGCGATAACTTTGCATTCTTCTTTTAACAGTTGCAAACACGTGTGAGAACCGATGTACCCGGCCGCACCGGTGACTAAAACAGTCTTGCCAGAAAGAGACATGTGTGAGTGTACCGCTGAGTTTCTCCGTTCAATGTGTGTATGCAGAGAGAGAAAGCCGGAAAACGTTTGCGCGTTGTGAAGAATTTTTCCATTTTATCCAAAACGTTTTGTTTTCCCCACAACAACTCAAACAACTCTCGCGCGAGAGAAAGAGAGAGAGAGGGAGAAAAGAAGAAGAAAAGCAGCCGCGAGGAGGACACATCATCGGTGGTGGTAGTAGTGATTATGGACGTCCCGGACGATTGGGGCATCGTCGCAAACGATGACGATGATGACGATGGTAAGAAGAAGAGGTGGTTAACGCCCAATACGACTGCGGCGAGAAATCATCTCGTCGAGGCAAAAACGACCAACGAGAAGAAGGAAAAGGGAGAAGAGCGAGAACGAGAACAAAGCGAGGGGAAGGTAATCAGCGGACGATTGCTCGGACGACGCCGAAGGGCGAAGGAGAAACGGAAACGGATGGCGACGAATAGGAAGAATGATGGTGGCGGCGCCTCTGCTGACGAGGAGGAGGAGGAAAAGGAGGAGAAAGAGGAGGAAAAGAGAGAGAGGAGGACGAACGCGAATATGACGGAAAAGCAGAAGAAAAAAGCGGAGAAGAATCGAGCGAGGAAGTTACGAAGAGAGTGGAAGAGGAAGAAGGAGATGGAGGAGGAGGAGGAGGAAGAGGAGGAGAAGAAGGCGCGCGTTGAACACAATCCGGACGAGGAGGAGAGGAACGAGATGAAACGGTTGGCGAAGGAGTACGTGGCGGAGAAGGCGAAGAAGAAACGAGCGAAAATCACGACGACGAAAGGAGAAGAGAAACATGGTAATAGGAGTAATAGTAATAGCGAAAGTTCGGAGAAGAACGAGGACGAGGGCGAGGAATTCGAGAGCGAAGACGATGTCGCGCAGCAACGACGAGAACGAGAACGAGAACGAGAACGAGAACAAGAACAACAACCGGCGGTCAAAAAACAAAAGAAGCTCTCGTTGATTGATAAAATGCGCGCGAAGCTGTCCGGCGGTCACTTTCGCATGCTCAACGAACAACTCTACACGACCAAAGGCGACGAAGCTTTACATTTAGTCCAACAAAACCCGGGCGTTTTTGACGCCTACCACGAAGGCTTTCGAGAACAAGTGAAGAAATGGCCGAAAAATCCAGTTCATAAATGTTTCGAGTGGTTGCAACACAAACCATACGACACGATCATCGCCGATTTCGGATGCGGAGACGCCGAGTTAGCGAAACTTATCGGTAAATCGAAGAAGAAAGTGTACAGTTTAGATCTAGAAACGCCTTCCCACGCGCCGTTTGTGATTGCGTGCAACATGGCCAAAACGCCGCTCGAATCCAACTCCGTCGACGTCGCCGTCTTCTCTCTGTCCTTAATGGGCACCGACTATTACAAGTTCATCGAGGAAGCCTCTCGAGTGCTCAAAGTCAAAGGTAAACTCTGGATAGCCGAAGTCAAATCTCGATTCGACGGTAGAAACGGCGCCGCGTCCATCCCGAGTTTCGTCGCGAGTTTGAAAACCGCCGGATTCGACGTCGACCCGAAGAAAGTCGACGAAAAGGATAAGATGTTTTTCGTCCTGGAAGCGGTCAAGGCTAAAAATCACGCATCATCATCGAGTGGTGGTGGTGAAAAGAAGAACAACAAGAGTGGTAAGGTGGAGTGGCCGAAATTGAAAGCGTGCGAGTACAAGAAGAGATGATAGCAAAGAGAGAGAGAGAGAGAGAGAGAGATTTCCAAGAAAGAGTAGTTTGTATTTCCAAGAAGGGAAAAAAATACTCGGATGGACAAAAAATCCGAGGCTGAATTCATTCATTTCCACGCGCCTAAACGCGCGCAACAGCGCACATACACATCGCAAAGTGTTGTCATTTCGCATCACAGATGATCGTCGCCGCGCCAAACGACGACACCGTCGCGCCGTTGGAGCCTGCGGAGCCGCCGCTCCAAAATGTAGAGCTGGAAGAAGTCCGAGAAAAAACAAGTTCGAGCGATAAAACAACTTCTGTTTTCCAGCGCGTATTCGCCTCAATCTCTTGGATCTATAGAGCGTTCGTGACCCTTCTCATCATGTTCCTGTTCAAACTCTTCGCTTTTTTCAATTCGTGTTTCATGACGTTGCCGGTTTTATTGCCCATCAACGCGCATCCGAGCAAAGATAACACCCACCGAGAAGGAGGATCAGGCCCGATTGTTCCCTATTGGATCGAGACGAAAATTAAATTTTGGTGCTTTTTGCACATCGTGTTTAACATTCAAGTCCCGGCGAGTTGGGTAAAGGCTTCGTACGCGAAACTGATCGAGTTAAACAAAGACGTCCGAGACGCGGAGACGCAAGGTATGTTGTTAAGGTTTTTTTACGTGTGCTTATTTTTCTTTTCCCGCGGCTTCGCGCGACGGCGTAAAATATCTAACTTTCATCTCGACGTTCTCTCCTTTTGGCGGACATTTTTGATAGAGATTCCGACGATTGTCGTTGGGCCGGATTTTGATTATAAAAAATTCTTCCGCGAGTACGTGAAACGACCGCACCCGGTGGTGTTGAAAGGCTTCGCGAAACAGTCGCCGGCGGTAAAGAAATGGTCCGTGGATTGGATAGTCGCGAATTTCGGGAACGAAAAAGCGTTGACGAAGACGTTGTTGGGTGATAACATACCCGGGAGAGTAAAGGATATCAACACCCCGGGGACGTATTTGCACAATTGCGAAGCGATTTTCGTGAATCATCCAGAGCTCGTGGAGGATTTGGAGTTATCGAAATTATTGCCGTTCGTTTCCGCCGACGGTAATCCGAAGAACCCGCATTTGGCGAACTTACATCCACGCGCTGGACCTTTGCCGATTCAGTTCTTTCTGGGACGAGGCGGAACTGGTACCGGTTTTCACTGCGCGAACGGCTTCAACTGGTTTTACATGATCGAAGGTTCTAAAAAATGGACCTTCGTCGATCCCCGTTGGACCGTTTTGACGTTTCCGGCGTTAAACCGCGGCGCTCTGTACCAATCCTGCGCGGTGACCGATCCGAACACCGTCCTCGAGAAATATAAACCGCTCTGGCGCGTCTGCCCGCGTTACGCCGCTATCGTTGAACCCGGCGACGTCCTTTTGAACCCGCCATGGTGGTGGCATTGCATCGAGAACCTCACCAAAGATTCCACCGCCGTCGCCACTCGATGGATGGACACGAAAACATTACGTCCGTTAACCGGCATCGGTACCGACGCCAACCGTCTTTTCACCGCGTTTCAAATCTTCTCCCCGGTGTTTCTAAAACTCCAATTCTCGCTCATCATGCGAGGCATCCACGCCACGCCGGACGAACACACGCAAGTCGACACCGACGAAGACCTCGAAAAACAACACGCTCAGCGCACCGCCAAAGGCGCTCAACACGAAGACGCCACCAGAGTCACGGCCGCCTTAAACTCCAACGAAGAACAAGACGCCTACAAAGCGTACTACGCCAACAAGTGGGGATACGCCGACCATTTGCCAAAATCAAACGTCCAAAACGGTGAAACTCGCGACGACATCGAATCGAACAAGTTCGATCAAGGGCAAGGGAAATGGACCATGGACACGATGAACTTTCGAGGCCGTTAAAGATCTTAAAGAAAAAAGAAAGAAAAGAGTCAGTCCTCCTCGCGCAGTTCTCAAAGCCGCGAGAAGAAGAGAGAGACGTTTTAATTCCAAGAACAAAAATCCAATCACACATCCAATCACATAAACAACGTAAACAACATAAACACCGAGCAGCAGCTCTACCAGCACTCGCACTCGCAGCCTTCATCAATACCTTCAATCTCTCGCTTTTACGTCGAGTCGTATTTTTTGCATTTTTTTCTCAGAGTAAAGAGATCTCTCACATGCATTTTCAGCCGTCCATTTTTTCCTCATTTTAAAGCGTTTTTTAAAACACTACGAGAGAGATGAATACGATGCGAAGAGGCGGCTGGCTTGGAAGCGTTTTCTTGAAGAAGACCACCTTTGTCGACGGCTTGGTATCCTCGTTCTTCGTTGGTGGGCGCACGACTCTCAGATCGTTCACGTCGTCCGGGACGTCGTCCTCGTCTGCGGCGTCTCCTCCCTCGAAGGATTGGACGAATGCAACGAAAACGGGACACCTCCTCCGGAGGGAAAACCTGACGCGCTTGACGAAAGATCTACACCTCATGCTCGCAAACAGGAACAAAATCGAAGGCCCGAACGTTCCAGACGCCAGATCTGTGCTCGTCCCACTCGCACTCGTGGACGAGCATCCGTGCGTCTTGTTGACCGTACAATCCACGCAATTCGGAACCCCTTTGTTGGCGTTTCCGAGAGGCCACCGAAGTCGACACAATTCGGCTGCGTTGGATAAAGACGCGGTGGCGCAAGCGTGCGATCAAATCGGCGGGAGAGAACCGTGGGCGAACCCGGATAGGATTGAATATTTAGGCACGCACCACGACGCGGTGAATAGTAAAAGGACGTTGGCGATTACGCCGGGGGTGGCGTATTTCGGTTCGTTGACGAAACGGCAAGTGCAGGAGAGAAATAGGAGCGCGAATTGCGTGCTAGGAGTGGCGGCGATTAAGATCGAGGACTGTTTGGAACCAGACAACGTGAGCGTGGTCAAGTTAGAGGAAGAGGAGGGTAGCACTAGAAATACTGTAGAAGAAGATGGTGATAAGGAAGAGGAGGAAGAGAGGAGCATGGGACCGATGCCGGCGTTTACGGTGCCTCGCGCGAACGTCGTCGGGTGGGGCGAGACGAGCGAACCGTTTGGACTGAAGAACTGTTTGATTTGGGGGAGCGATGCGGCGATTTTGCACGGGGTGTTGAGAGTGATCGTTGGGTCGGACGAAAGGTATAAGCAACAGTTGTATGGACAGTTTGAGAAGATTCAGCGGGAAATGAACGAGCAGGCGACCAAAGTAGTAGCTTGACGGACGAATTCATAGCGTGTAATTTTTATTTATCAACGTTGTTTAAATACAACGTAAACGTCCGATTGGGACGTAGCAAAAAGAACACCAGCAGTAGCAATAGCAGCACACGAATACTGATAGTACTAATATTCGCGCGTTTTTTTAACTTCTCTTGCATTTTTGTTAATGCGAGTGCTCCCCGTCGAGCGACAGATTAGACAAAAGAATAACGCCAGCGCCGCCGGCGTAGGCGGTGAACAATGCCAATCGTTGCGATAACGACCTTCCCGCGTGTACTTTCTTTACGTGATCGCCTCCGTGTTCGTCGCAATCTCTATCACTCATCTCGAACTCATCGGCGACGATTTCAGAGGTGCCGCCGTATAAGAACGTCCCGGAAGCCAACGCCTCGAGAACAAACACGGTTTCAATACTGACCGAGCCTAAACCCATACCGATGAATATTCCACACGTCGTTGTCAACGAGAACACAATCATGGACGTAATGCTGACCATTTTACTCGCCTTACCGTTTACGAACGACGAGCCGATCGATAACGCCGCCGGCGCTTTGTGCGCGGCGATGGCGGTGAAAATCGTCAAAACGTTTTGTCTCGATTTTTGCACGCCGAGCGTCAAACCAGCCAAGACAGAGTGCACGGAAATTGCCGCCAATAAAATGTACGGTCTTTTACTCTTACGCAAATCTTCGCAAGTTTGAGGTCCTTCGCTATGCTCGTGATGGTGATGATGATGATCGCTATGCTCGTGGTGGTGATGTTGTCCTTTCTTCTTCCCTTCCTCTGCAGAAGTTTCGCAACAGTGGTCGTCGTGTCCGTTCGGGTGTATCGCGTGCCCGTGAATGTGAAACAACACTCGCTCGATAAAAAATACCAACAAATACCCCGTCAACGCGAGCGCGAATCCAGCCGGATACCCAGCCGGCGTAATCTTCACCTGCTCCTGGTACTCCACCAAGTGCGGAAACAAGTGCGTCAACCCGGCGGATAAGAACACTCCGCCGCTAAACGCGTTCAACAAACTCATCACCCACCTCGCCTTCCTCCCGGCAACGGCTTCAGAAACCATCGGAATCATCCACCCGAACATGCTCTCGCCGAACACCGCCGCCGCCAATCCCGCTTTCAGCGTCGTGTACGACTTGGACGGGTTCTTCGTCGCCTCGTCGTGCTCCTCTTCCGCGTGCTCGAAAGCGCACTCCGCGTCCACCGCGCACTTCAACAGTTCCGGGCACGCCGAGGTAAACTCCGCCTCGGTCAAACTCGTCGACGAATCCCCTAAAGCGCCGTATTCTCGCAACAACTCTTTCGCCGAAACCGAGGCGGCGTGTGCCTCCTCCTCGTGGTCGTCGTGGTCGTCGTGGGCGTGTGCCTCCTCCTCGTGATCATCGTGACCGGCGTGTGCATCCTCTTCCTCGGATTTCCCTCCAGTTTGCAACGCGTGTAAAAATCGATCCAATTCGTGTTCCTGTAAGATCGAATCTGTTCCCGAGAACGTTTCCATGATGTGTTCCATCGGCGTTTCTTCTTCTTCTTCAGAGGCAGAGACGAAGAAGAATAAACGACGATTCGATTCTTGAGTTTCCCGGCACACGCCGTCAAAATCGGACGAGGAGGAATACGAAGAGACGAGGCACACCAACGCGCCGATCATGATCGTAATCGTTGAAACGTGATGATTTTGATGACATCTTCGTCGTGGAGTACGGTTCGATGAGACTTGCATTTTAAAGTAAGGAGTATAAGTAGTATTTTCGCGCGTCAGATGGACGATTAGAATGGAGAGATCTGACAGAAGGGCACACGCTTGGCACACGCGACGCCGGGCGACATTTTTTCGAGAGAATGGAAGAGAAGCGCAGCATTGGTCGAAACGTTTGCGTTTCACTACACTACGACGACTTATATAAAGCGTTATTCGTATTCGTAGTATTGCTAGTATAATTACAATAAGAAGATTTGAGATTGAGATCTCAACGCGTCAGTCACGAAGCCGTCGTCTCTCTCAAAGCGAGTTCTCGCTCCAACTCGCGCACGCGTTCGCGATACCGCGTGGTCTTCATTTTTTCTATTTTTAACTGTTCCTCTAACAGATCTAACTCTTCGTCTCGTTCTTTGAACAGGGCAAAGTTATAGTCGTAATCTTCGGAGAGTTTCCGAAAGGCTCGTTTCAACGCTCGGTATTTCGAGAGGACTCTTTCGAGAGTATTCGCCTCGTCATCTCGTTGATTCCTGTTACTCTTTCTGCGCATCATCTCGTCGCGAGTTGTACTCGTGAGCCTCTTTTCGTTTTTGCTCCACGAATCATTCTCGTTGGTGTTACTATTGGTATTCTTTTTGCTCGGATGACCACCACTCCCGCCCGAGTTTAAAGCGTTTCCGCGCGGAATATGATGACCATGACTTTTCCCAACGAACGCTTTAATCGATTCTCTCAGCGGGGATGAATATTCACGCGATGAAGTCATCGTCGGCGCCGCTAAACCGTCGATTTCTCTCGTCAGCCGTTCCAGCATTTGGAATTCATCCTCGTCTTCCTCCTCCTCGTCTTCCTCTGAGATCACATCGTTGCGTTCTGGTAACATACTCCGTGTGCGCTTCTCTCTGCGTATCTCTCCGGTGGTATAACGTGTTTCCCGAGCGCTTTTTAAGCAAAAAGGGCTCCAAAGCGATTAGGGTTTAAGACCCTAAACATGTTTTTTTTTGTCTCCCTTTTTTTCTCCGGAGTGGATAGAAAAGAATTGGACGGTCGCACTTCGGCACACACAGAA
>Ga0255775_1001231_pt1 | contig 24159 bp, 19 predicted proteins | sample 011ome_26_FD_179973 | JGI IMG/M metagenome (GOLD analysis project Ga0255775, IMG submission 179973) | Coastal salt marsh microbial communities from the Groves Creek Marsh, Skidaway Island, Georgia - 011511BT metaG (version 2) | ecosystem: Environmental > Aquatic > Marine > Intertidal zone > Salt...
TCGTTCGCGACCATCCCGAAACCCTGTTCACAGGTCACGCGCTATCCACACACGAAAACGCGTCTCACGCGCCCGCACTCGCCCACGCTACGCGGATCCTCGCCGCGTGACGCGCAACGCCACAGAGGTCCACGCACGCGATCCCACTCGAGCGACGCACCGCGACAGGGCGCGACGCACGCGACGCACACGACGCGCGAGCGCCATCGCATCCCATCGCGATGGCGATGCTCGAGCTTTATGGCGGCACGACGCGGAATTTCCGCATCTGCGCCGCGGCGCGATGGGCAGGGACGGCAGAGAGTGCGTTGAAGAGCATGCCTTGTGAGATGGGGGTGACGAATAAGTCTGCGGAGTATTTGAAGGAGAAGAATCCGTTCGGGAAGGTGCCGTGCGCGACGCACGCCGAGCGCGGGACGTCGGCGTTCGAGTCGAACGCGATCGCGAGGTACGTGTGCGTCGTGGGTGCGACGGGGAGCGCTGTGTATCCTAACGATGCATGGACGAGGGCGAGAATTGATGGGTGGATGGATTCGTTTAACGCTGTGGATTGCTGTGGACCGATGTGGTTGTATCCGATCGCCGGCATCGGCGCGAATAGAGGGCTGACGTACGACGCCGGGAAGGAGGCGGAAGCTAAGGCGACAGTGCGTTCGTTCATGCAAGCTGTGGAGGATTATTTGGTCGTGAATGACGCCGTGTTTTTGGTGGATAACGTGTTGTCGTTGGCGGATATCGTCGGCGCGAGCTCGTTGGCCAACGTGTACTTGTACTTGGTGCCGCGCGCCGAGTGGGAGACGTCGTTCCCGAAACTCTTGCGATGGATTGAATTGGTGTACGCGCAACAAGAGTGGCTCGAGTCCGTAGGGACGATGGTTCCGTGCGAAAGTGCGATGATGTACGATCCGAGTGGCCCGCAAGCGTTGGCACGACCGGTGAAGTACGTCGAAGAGTGGCCGTCCAAGCGCGTTCGCGACACGTTTGTCGACTTTTTTGTCTCCAAGTACGGTCACGTTAACTTTCCATCTTCTCCGGCGGTGCCGGTCGACGACCCAACGTTGTTGTTTGCGAATGCGGGTATGAACCAGTACAAGCCCATCTTTTTGGGTAAGGCTGATCCGAAGAGCCCGCTCGCAAAGCTCACCAAGGCGACGAATACGCAAAAGTGCATTCGCGCCGGCGGCAAGCACAATGATTTAGATGATGTCGGAAAGGACACGTATCACCACACGTTCTTTGAAATGTTGGGTAACTGGTCTTTCGGTGATTACTTCAAGGAGGAAGCCATCTCCATGGCCTGGGAGTTGTTGACTGAAGTGTACAAACTTCCGAAGGACCGCTTGTACGCCACCTACTTTGGCGGCGACGCGTCTCAAGGTTTGGAACCGGATTTGGAGGCCAAGGCGATTTGGGAAAAGTACCTCCCGGCGAGTAAGGTCATGCCATTCGACTGCGCGGATAACTTTTGGGAAATGGGTGACGTGGGTCCTTGCGGCCCGTGCACGGAGATTCACTTTGACCGCATCGGCGGCCGGGACGCGTCTTCGCTCGTCAATATGGATGACCCCAACTGCCTTGAAATTTGGAACGTTGTATTCATTCAATACAACCGTGAAGCCGGTGGTGTGTTGAAGCCCCTTCCGAACAAGCACGTTGATACTGGTATGGGTTTCGAGCGTCTTGCTTCCATCTTGCAAAACAAGATGAGCAACTACGACACCGACGTCTTCATGCCAATCTTCAAGGCGATCCAAAACATTAGCGGTGCCGCCCCGTACACGGGTTTGCTCGGTAAAGAGGACGTTGGTGAAAAGGACATGGCGTATCGCGTCGTTGCGGATCACATTCGTACCCTCTCTATCGCTATTGCCGATGGCGCCGCGCCTGGTTCCGACGGTCGCAACTACGTGTTGCGCCGCGTTCTTCGTCGCGCCGTGCGTTATGGTCGCGAGAAGCTTGGTGCCAAGCAAGGCTTCTTCCACAAGCTCGTGCCGATCCTCGTTAAGCAACTTGGTGACGTATTCCCTGAACTCGTCGCTAAGCAGCAACACATCACGGAGATTATCGCTGATGAAGAAGAGTCTTTCGGCCGCACGCTTCAAAAGGGCATCGAACAATTCAAAAAAGTTGTCACCGCCGCTCAAGCCGAAGGTCGAACGGTTGTCACTGGCGCTGAAGCGTTCTTGCTCTGGGAATCATTCGGTTTCCCGGCTGATCTTACCGAGCTCATGGCTGAAGAAAACGGCTTCACCCTCGACAACGCCGGCTTTGAGCAAGCGTTCGCCGAAGCGCAAGAAAAGTCTCGCGCTGCGGGCAAAAAGTCCACTGGTGTCGAACTTTTGTTCGAAGCTGAAGCCACGGCTTGGTTGCAAAACAATGGCGTGAGCCCGACGAACGACTCTGAAAAGTACGCTGTTGGACGTCCATCGCATGCCACTACCGTCAAGGCTATCCTGACCCCGAGCGGTTTTGTGGAGTCCACCGCCGCTGCGGAGGGGCCGTACGGCTTTGTGTTGGAGTCGACCACGTTCTACGCTGAATCCGGTGGTCAAGTGTGCGATACTGGTGTCATTTCTACCGCAACGGGCTCGGTAGCCGTTGCTGACACGAAGATTGCGGCAGGTTTCGTTTTACACACTGGCGAAGTGACTGGCGAAGTCAAGGTTGGCGACGCCGCAAAGGCGGATGTCGATTACGAACGCCGTGAGAAAATCATGCCAAACCACACGATGACGCACGTGTTAAACTATGCTCTTCGCAAGGTAATGGGAGACGGTATTGATCAAAAGGGCTCGTTAGTTGATGACGAGAAGTTGCGATTTGATTTCTCCAACAACAAGCCGTTAACGTTGGAGCAAATTGCCGACGTCGAGCGAATTGTCAACGAACAAATTCAAGCCAACTACGCGGTGGATAAGCGCGAAGTTCCTCTTGAGAAGGCGATGAGCATTAATGGTCTCCGAGCTGTGTTCGGTGAAGTGTACCCTGATCCTGTGCGCGTGGTTTCCGTCGGTCCCACGATTGACGAATTGCTCGCCAATCCGTCCAACGACGCGTGGATGAACCACTCGATTGAATTTTGCGGAGGCACGCACTTGGTGAGCACGGACGCGGCGGAATGCTTCGTTGTACTCGAAGAAACTGGTACGGCCAAGGGCATTCGCCGTATGACTGGCGCCACGCGCGGTGCAGCGAAGGAGACGACCAAGTTTGGTCAAGAAATTCAAGCCGAAGTCAAGGCGTGCGACAATTTGTCGGGCGATGCCCTGGATAAGGAATTAGGACGCATTAGAAACCTTTGCGACGTCTCAGTGATGCCTGTGCTCATCAAAGAGGCGATTCGCGCTGATCTCGCCACGCACTCCAAGAGACTGCTCGAGGCGGCCAAGGAGGCGGCGGCGGCGGCGAAGCAACAAGCGCTCGCGGACGTGCAAGCCAAGGCGGCGGCGACCAAGTCAGCCGGCGGTAAGTTCTTCGTCGCCACCTTGGCTGATGACACCGATGCGAACGCGTTGAGAGAAGCGGCCGCGCATGCTTTCAACGAGGGTATCGCGTGTACGCTTTTGTCCAACTGCAAGGGCAAGGAGTTCATTTACGTTAGCGTTCCGCCGGAAGTGAACATCGACGTGAAGGGCTGGTTCGCCGCGACGAGCGCTCCGCTCGGTGCTAAGGGCGGCGGAGGAAAGAACGGCGTGGCGCAAGGGCAAGGTCCGAACGTTGATGCCGTTTCTGACGCGGTTGCAGCGGCTGAGGCTTTCGCTAAGCTTGCGCTTTAATCGCCGCAGGCTTCGCGCTCACCCACAATTAATCTCACATTCATCATTCTCATATTAATAAATTTGCTCCCGCGCGCGCTGAGCGCTATGCTATTCGTACCCTGCTGTTACTTGGCCGTCGCTATATGTGTCATGTATCGTGTCTAAAAATCTGCTTCTTGACTGCGGCGCACGCAGCGCGCCACGCGCTTCTTAAACGCCGGAAAATCGTCTCGCAACTCCTTCGCGGCATCAATATTTGCCGGACTGTCACAATTCGGCGAGGACAACATCGAAATAATACTCAACATAATCGTCTCAACCGTCTGTACCGGGCTCCACCGCTCGCTCGCATCCTCGTACCCATGCGGGTCGTCCCCCGGCGAGTGCAAGATTGAAATACACACGCGCCCATCTGCGTACACGTTCGGATGCCACATCTCACTCTTAAACTTCACACTCGGCGGTTTGTTTGGATAATCCTTCGGAAACGACATGTCACACACGAAAAATCCACCCTCGTAGATCGTGTCCGGCGGACCCATCACCGTCACTTGCCACTCGAAGACGTTGCAGTCGTCGCGTAAACCCGCGGAGAATCCCTCAATCGGGTTCCGCGACAGCTCTATTCGCACACGACACGCGATCCAAACGGTCAGTCACGGCGTATGAAACACCACGCTCGCGTGCGCGCGCTCGAACGCCCTCCCGCACGCGCGATCGCGACGCTCGATCCCGCGAAAGCGATGCGAATATGCACATCACCAGATCCTTGCGGCGCCGCCGACGTCGCTCGCGCCCGCGCGCGCGGCGTTCGCGCGCATCGCCCACGCGCGGCGCGCGTTCGTGTTCGCGCGCGCACCTTTCAACTGCTTGCGGAGCAACAGCACCGCCTGGTCACTCATCGCGGCGCGTCGCGGCGTCGCTCTGTGCGGTGCGACGTCATTGGCGGCTCGCGCCATGCACGGCGCCGCCGCCACCGACGACGATGACGATGACGACGATGCGCGCGCGCGCGACGACGCGGATGAACGTGCGGAGTGTGCGATGTACGACGACGAGCGCGCGCGCGTGAGCTGCGTCGTGCGGGTGTTAAAGGGTGATTTCGCGGCGAGCGACGATGGACTGGTGCGCGCGTTGCGGGCGTTGCGCTGCGCACCGTTCGCGCCTGAGCGCGACGTGCGCGTGCGCGAAGGTCGAGTGTTAATGCGGGCGGAGCTTGACAGTGCGCGACAGGGCGGGATGGATGTGTGCGTGACGTGGAGGGCGAGGAGCTGTTCGTCGGAGGAGCGACGGTTGACGCGCGTCGTCGAACGCGCGGTTCGACGAGAGTTTGGAGGGGGCGCGTTCGATGTGGAAGTCGTGCTCATTGCGCCTGGGTACGTGCCGTTATTCTCGGTGCGTGAAGATGCGTCGTCGTTGCGTCTGGATGGTGCAGAAAGAGTTGATGGGTTTCTAGACAAGGGCGCGGCGACGCTGACGCAAACCGTCGACCCGCGTAGGCTGGATGCGATTCGGCCGCGCGTGCGCGAGTTTATAGCAGAGATAGAAGATAGAATGAAAGTGGGACATCCGAACATTGCGTTCGGTACGGATAGATTTGCATTTAAAGAGATTGGAAGTCGAGGCGGTTGGCGTTTCGACGCGCTCGTCGATTTACAACAGAAAGACTGGGAGGAGGTTAGATTATTATCACACGACGCGCCGTGGGTGCGATTTATAGATGAAGTGTTGCCCAATGGTTGGAATGTGGCGGTGAGTGTGGTGTATTCCTATCCCGGGGCGAAGAATCAGGAATGGCACGCGGATGGTCGACATTTGGACCGCGAGTGTGATTTCGAAGGCTGCGGCGCGGCGCCGCCGTACGGAATATGCGTCTTCATGCCTTTGATTGATTTGAACTATGATGTGGGGTTTACACAGTTTTTCCTCAAAAGCCACAAGACTAGCAAGCTAATTGGCTTTGGTGAGGCGTCGCACATCCTGAACGCGTCGTACGACGGAATTCTGAACGCTGGACAATCCGTCTTGTATGATTATCGCTTGCTCCATCGCGGCATGGCGAACAATTCCGCCGACGTTGTTCGTCCAGTGTTACAATTCTTATACACCGCTCCATCGTATCGCGAGACGAAAAATTACGGCACCGAAAGCCTTTGGGCTTGAGAAGGACGCGAGTCGTCTACGCCGTAAACAATGCACCGGTAGCCGTCGTCGTGCAAATCATGTACAGTACTATAATTTTATCCAAAGCTAGCAATCTACTCTATTTTATCGCGTCATTTATTTATTCATTCAACGTCTCTGCGCATCTCTGCGTCCGCAACCGCCGCACGCCTTGCTCGCGCGCGCGCTCGAGCCGCGGCCCCAGCCGGATTCACGGGAAACTGCGCGCTCATCGTCGACCGAAGCACGTCCGACACCCCTCGAGACGACCCGTCGACGATCGGCGCCTCGATGTCTTTATTTCCACCTCCAGCGAGTTCCGTGTGCGTCATGCGCTCGTACGCTATGCCGTAGTGCTTAGCCACCTGAACTCGCTTCTCTCCCGACTCCAACGCCTGCGCCAACTCGTGTCCACGAAGCGTCGCACCGAGCGCGAACGCCGCTCGCGCCTCGCTCATCGCACTCACGCGCTGCTCCGCATCCATCCCGCGAACGGTGCGCACGACTGCGCGGTACAATTGAATCGCTCGCGCCATTGCGTTCGCGTTTAAGAGAGTCCAACTCTGAGGAACATCGCGTCACGATTACAACCTTTTGCTAAATGCATCAATTCTACGACATGCGCGCACACGCGAGCGATTATTCGTCATCACTGTCACTTCCAAGTGGGGCGGCGGCGTACATGGCTGCCGTGAACGTCGTCGGTCGACCGCGTCTGGCGCGCCGGCCGCCCTCTATGATGTTCGACGCGTCCACTTCATCCCCAGATAAATCGTCAACGCACTCGGAATCCACGGAATCCGCGTCGGAATCCGAATCCTCACCCTTCGCAGCCTTGCCGCTCGTCGTCGGTTTCATCTGTGGGCGGTGACGTGCGCGTCAGTCGCGATGCGGCGGCGTGAGCATTTAAAAAAACAAATTCAAAGCGTGCGTCATCAATCACGCGCTGGCCGCGGGTGACGCACCTTCTTCTTTGCCGGCTTGGCGTCTTCGCTCCCGCTTTCGGCGCCGCGCTCGACGTCGTCGACCTTGTCGTCGTCACTTTCGCTATCGCTCGCGAGCGCCTTGCCCGACATGGCGTGTGATGGAATGGCGCAGTCCAGGGCGCAGTCCTCGCCGCACTTTAGAGCGCGCGCGCGCTTCGGGCAACATGTCGGTGCGTAACGTGTGGATTGACATGGGCGCGATATTTGCCACGATTGGCGCGACCTTGGCGTCGTCGTACGCGTTCGTGACGCCAGTGCGCGCGAAAGCGCAGACGAGAACGAAGCGCAGTGCGAGCACGGCGGTCGGTGCGCGATGGATGTGCGACGCACGCACGAATCCGTCCAAAGCGCACGCGGAGTGGTTCATTTTGAAGTATAGCGCGTGTTGGATCACGTCGGTGGGGGTGGTGATCGCGTTATCGCTGTATGAATCGTTTGGGAAGTGGGGGTATTTGTTGTACTGCGGCGCGTGTGCGGCGCCGGCGTTGGCGTGGCCGTTGATGTTTCCATGCGCGGCTGATCGCGGGCGACCGCTTGGGGAGAGATATATCGTCAAGGCGAATTTATGGATTGCGGTGTTCGGGTTTATTGGGAATTATTGGTACACGCACTACTTTTATAACGTGCTCAAGGCGGATTATACGTTTCCGGCGCATCGGCTCAACGACGTACCGATTTCAATGTATTTGATGACGCACGCGTATTTCATGTTTTATCACGTGTTGTCGAACGCGGCGCTGCGGCGCATTCGAACAGGGTTCGTGGACAACAGAGCTAGGTTCGTGTTCGAATGTGTGGCGATCGGGGCGATGTCGTACACGACGGCATTTATGGAGAGCTTGACGATTTGCGGCTTTCCGTATTACGATTTTGAAAACCGGCACATGGCGTACACGCTGGGATCCGCGTTCTACGGCATTTACTTTTTAGTGTCGTTCCCAATGTTCCTACGCGTGAATGAAACCAAGCCAATGCCAATGTCGCAAGTGTTTTGGGAGTCCATGGGGAGCGGAATGGCTGTGTTGTGCTTGCTCGACTTTGTGCGCGTGTATTTACGCATCCCGTTCGTCATGCGCGTTCGTTAATAGTAGCGTGTTTGCGTGTATTACATAACGGTTTCTCTATCATGACTAATATAGTTACGCGCCTAAAACGTTGAGCTTCTTGAGCGCCGCCAAGCACTGTTCGGTTTGCAACAACGCGTCTCTCGCTTCGACTTCGGCGTCGTGTTTACCTTGATGCGCAAACGACATCGCCCGACGACGATGCACCGTGCGGTTACTACGAATAATCTCCATGAGCGATTCAATTCGACCCATCACTTTCTGTCCCAAGTGCGCGTTGGAATTTTCACAGAGTGCCAACACAACATTCACCGCGGATTCCAACAGCGAAGGGCGGTCGCGGAACATTTGCATGTGCTCGACGATGATGTTCAAACAATCGCGGGAGTCGGCAAGCGTGCTGGCGTGCTCGCTGTCGCTAGCCACGAGCTCTAGCAAGTCATACGCCACGGTTAACAACGGAACTTGTTTTGCGGAACGCCCGCAAGAACGAATGTTTCGCATGAGCGCGTGCAAGACGTCTGCAGACGTCACCGCGTTTCTGCACGTCTCAGAAAGCTCCCAATGGTCGATGAAGAATGTGCACCCGCGAACGCACTCTTTAAGGTTATGCGGCGCGCACACGAGCATCGCCGCTTGCTTTGCGCGCTCACGCAACGAATGACGAGGATCCGCACGCTCGGTCGTGTGCTTGAGACGCTTACGAATCCACTCCGCCTTGGGCACGGCGTTTTTGCGTGCCAACCATCCGCGAACGTACGCTTGCGCGACGACAATTTTCGATTCAATCTTTTCTCCTCGCTTGCCATCCATAACGGGTTGCCGCATCACGCGGTGCAGCGCGCGCCGGACCAACCAGCCGCGGACGTGACGCTGAATGTTTTCCGCAGCGTTGTATAACACCGCAGCCTTGAGCGACACCGCCTTGGCGCGGCGTTTCTTATCCGCCTCGCGTCGCGCTTTCGCCGTCACCTTGCTCATCTGTCGAACGCGTTTGCGCTCCACACGCTTGCGCGCGAGATGTCCGCGGTAGAACGCTTGGATCTTCTTCGCCGCCTTGTCCTGCACTCGAGCTGCGGCGAGTTGCGTTCGGATTTGTTTCTTACGCTCCTCCAATTTTGTCATCTTGTCCAGCGCCTGGCGGCGCGCCGGTAACAATTCGCGGATATACTTGCGTCTTACCAACGCACCTCGAGCGTACGCCTGAATAATCGTCACAAACCACTTAACAAACAAAAACTCTCGATGAGCTGCAAAGCCGCGCCAATGTCGCTGAATTTCAGTCGCCGCGGCGCGCGCTCGCGCGCGTTTCGCGTCCTCAATCGCCCGCGACCTCGCGCGATAGGCGCTAAAGCTCAAAAAACCCCGGAATCTCGACTGGATCTTCACCGCCGCTTGCTTTTGAGCGACAAACGCCCGTCGCGTAATATCACGCTTCGCGCGCGCCTGCGCCCACACCACAGCCCATCGCAGGCGTAGGAATTGCTTGCGCACGATGAACGCGCGAACCGCCGCTTGAATCTTGATTGCGGCTGACCGCACGACGGCTTGACGGCGCGCGATGATGGCTTTCGCCTCGGCTCTCGCGCATGCGCCTCGCCACCACGTTTGAATGACGAGCGCAGCGGTGATATGCTCTTCGAACGTTTTCCTCGCGCGCACGGTGCGGTACCACGATTGAATCACGATTGCCGAATGTTTCGCGCGGATGAAACGCGCGTGATCGGCGCGCGATCGACGCGTCTTTTGCGCCACGCGCGCGGCCCATTTGGTGTCTAAAAATGCCAACCTCGCGACGTGTGCGCGATAGGCGGCTTGAATCGTCACCGCCGCGGTGCGATGGACGATAAAGTTGCGTCTCGCGATGACGCCGCGGCGATGCGCTTGCATGGTGACGATGGCGCGACGTCTGTGCAAAGCCTCTGCGACGGCGCGCGCGCGTCTCGCGTACGCGCACATGATTGTCGCCGCCGCTATCCATCGCTTCACAACCGTGGCAAATCGCGGTCGGTTCGGACGGTGCCATCTCCACCACCGTTGCACGCGCACGCACGCCACTTCTTGTTGTCGCAATAGCAAAAGTCGGGCACTCAAAAACAGTAAATACCCGCTCACCGCGCGCGGATCGGGCGATTCCACGTCGCCCGTGTCGGCGAATCGTATGTCAAACGTGGGATTCGGGACCCCACCGAGTGCTTGCAACGCCTTACTCACCGTGGCAAAGTTATCACACGCCGTGCGGCGGGCGATTCGCGCCGTGGTGTCGTCCGCATCATTGAGCTTGAGGGGCGCGTTCGCGACGCAGCGATGCTTTGGCACCATGGCGGGCGCGTACGTTCGAATCAACGCGCACAATGCGCGTCCATCGGTAAAAGCGCTGCCGAGGTTGTTCACATCCACGCGTTGCACGGCGCACGCAGCCTTTGCCCACGCAAACAACCGAGCCTCCATGGCGCATTGCGGGGATTCGACGATTGACGCGCCGCGTCGAGCCGCCGAGAGTCGCTCGACGCGTTTGACGTCTGGCGCTCGACCGCCGAGGCGAACAATCTCGGCATCCAACGATTTGGGAAGTAATAAACCCGGGGCGGAGTAGTGCATCATCAACGCCCAAAGTAAACCCATGGTGTGCTCGAGATGACCATCGACGATATCTTCCGCCTTGATGCGACTCCACGTTCCGGGCAAACCGACGTTTTGATCTTTTATCGCGCGCAGCGCGACTTGGACATTCTGAATGCGGTGATTTCGATTCGCGCACGGAAAATGCGCCTCGCCGAGTAAGCTACGCTTCCATTCCTTGTTCTTTTCGTCGTAACTCATGAAGAGCACGTCCGCATTCAATACTTCCATGAGGCGGCACAGACGTACGCCGTCGCGCAGATCCACCGCTAAATTTGTGCAACGGAAATCGTACTCGCGAATGGGATTCTGCTTGTAATGCAACTTGTACGAGCATTGACTCAGGTTACGTATGACATCGCCCTCGCCATACATTGAGCCTTGTAGAGCCAACCGCAAAATGTCTTCGCTTCGCTTCAACGCGGCGTGTGGACGCATCAATAGAGGCGTAGAAGGCGGCAATCCTTCGTGCGCGCATCGATCGAGAATAAACACCAAGAGCAATACGCGCTTCAAAATGTTTCGCCTAAGCGCTTCATCGTAGCCGTGCGCGTAAGGCGGCGCACCAGGGGTGTGTCCGGTGCCAAATTCGAGCTCGAGCTCGTGATCTCGACACAACGCGTTGATGCACTCTTCTTGCGTTTCGCGCAAATCTGCGTGACGCTTCCATGGAACGCTTGCGCCTACGATGACTTCGACGCCGAGACGCAACCAAAACGTCGAGTAGCTCGAGAGCGCGCGTGAGAAGTCTTCTTTCAGAGCGACGTCGTCCATGAATGTCTCGCCGGTTTTCAGTCGTAAACGAGCGTTGTCGACGTGTCTGTACGTCTTGCGAAGCACTCGGCCGAGTTCGTCATCGTAACTATACAACGCCGAAAGCTTGTTGCGCACCGTTTGTCGCACCTCGCGCGCCGACGCCGAGCCTCCTCGGTTTGCCGATGGTGCGTCATCGCCCATCGTCCCCACGTCATCGACGACGATTGTGTGATTCAACCACGCGATGAATGCTAATTCTTGCTGTCGAACCCAAATGTTTGCTTGAAACTCCTCTGGCGCATCTTCGGCGGTGCTCGTCACCGGCACCCGGTGTACGTCTTCGCTCGCGCGATTAAGCTGCAACGCGCGCGCCACTGGAGCCTGCGTGAGGTCCATCGTAAGATTTTCGTCCACCCGTCGTTGCTTCAATCGATCGGCATCGTAATCCATAATCTTCTTTGGAGAAATAATCAGCGAGCGTCGCGTCGCCAATCGAGCGTCTCTCGGCCTCTTCGTCGCGCTCGACCCGTGCTCTCCACCGTGCGTCACGTTCGTCAAACACTGCAGCGCACCGCTTCGTGCGTTCGCCACGCCTCGCGTGCGAACCTTCATCGCGATCGGCTCCATCGGCACTGGAGCTTCACCCACGGCGTCAAAGGCAAACGAGCCGCAATACGTCGCGTTCAACGCCTTGACGGGTGTCCACGTCACGCGCACTCGACCCGTCGTCCCGGGCTGAATCATCACGCGCATCGGGTCGATGGAAAACCCATCGTCCAACGAGTCGTCGCGAAATGTGATTTCCTGCGAGCGCGCGTGGTCGCGGTTAGTCGTCGCGTTTTCTGGGTCAGTCGGGCGCGCGCGAGCGTCTACGCGTTCAAACATACCTGCGCCAACGCCGTATCATTCACGATCTCCAACTCCTCCACCGCGCTGTCACCAACGTCCACTGCACCGAATCGCATCACCGCTACCGCGCTCGGCGCACTCAACGTCGCCACCTTGACTTCGCTTCTCGCGCTCCGCACGCGCGCGCTCGGCTTGCGCGCGTCTGTCCCCTCTCGAGAATCACGCGCATTCGCGCCTTCAACACCCTCGCTCTCGCGCGCAAACGCCACGAACGGCTCAAACACATCATCAAACACGTCCCGGTGCGCGCGATCGGGGGTTATCCCACCGGCGATCGCGCGCCAGAGCGCGTTCTCGTCGCACGCATCGACGTCCGCCATCGCGATGGCTGATGGCTGATGCGTCTCGCCTCGCACGCCTCGTTCACCTCGTTCGCCTCGCTCGCGCGCGTCGACAACGTCGCACACACCCACGCGGTCGTTTCGCGCTCTGTGTCGTCCCTCGTACGCGCGCGCGACTGCGACGGGGCAATCAATGACGTTTCGGCGTGACATGAAACGGTTTTTTTTCCACGTTCCCCCGCACACCATGGCGGCGCCGCGGTCGCGCCTTCGCCCGTCGGCGCGTGCTAAAAAGACCCGCGTGCGACGAAGCGATGACCCAATCGGGTACGCCGTCGCGCGCGTCGATCGCTGGTTCGACGCGCACCCCGTCGCGAGCGCGGTGCTGAGCGCGCTGACGGTGTTCATCGGGTTGTACTTGGTGCATGCGATGCTCGTCATGAGTGGGATGTATGGGAGGTTTATCGCGCCGCGCGTGGAGCCGGTGTTGGAAAAGTATGCGTTACCGGTGTATGTAAAGTATGTGATGCCAGTGTTACGGCGCATGGAGGTCATGGCGCAGAGGAATGAGTTGTGATTCGCCGATCGATGGGCGGAGACGGGACGACGCGTGCGCGAGAGAGACGGATAGCGCGCCAACACGACGACGACGACGACGACGACGACGACGCTCACGACGACAATGACGACGCATGGATGACGCGATATTTTAGACAACTTGGCGCATACACACACATACATACATAGAGACGAGATGTCTATCCTTTCGCGCGTCGAGCCCGCGACGACGCCGCGTCCATCCATCACGCCATCCATCCATCGTACGCCTGGACAGAGACTCATTCACCCGCGTCGCCTTCGACGCGACACGAAACACAAAGCACACAAAAAACTAATCGCCGTTCAGGTGGAATCGAACCACTCGGCCGCTAAGCCGCCACGGATTTGAAGTCCGCCCTGACCGCCAGGCACAGCTCGAAACGGCGGCCCCACTGCCCCGCGCGCGACTTTGTCTCGCCTCGCGCGAGTGTGATGGCAAAAGTTATGGGTAGATTTTGTACACCGTCGACAATCGTCATCCTCGCCGCCGCCTCGGCGACGTCATTGACGCGCGCGCGAGCGACGGAACGCGCGATGCGGCGCACAGCGCGATTATACACGGCTGCCACGTCGCACGCGGCGTCGGTGTTCGCGGTGGCGCCGGTGACGGCGTCGTCGGCGGCGCCGATGACGATGGCGGCGATCGGATGTCGGCGCGGGACGACAGCGCGGCTGTCGACGTCGGCGGCGTGGGTTTGGGCGTCGTCGCGCGCGATGCGCGCGGGAGAGATGACGCAGTCGTCGTTCGCGGGCGTGTGCACGACGGCGCGCGCGAGCGATGTGGTCGGCGCGAGTGGAGCGGCGGAGACGAGCGCGCACGAGGATGCGGGCGCCGACGACGGGGACGAGGATGTCGGCGAGGACGGTGTGGCTGAGGCGCGAACGCGCGCGGAACGGAATAAGAGACATGTGTTTCAGATGCCAGATGAGGTGCCGATGTCGCCACCGCATTATCGTACGCTGTTGGTGAAGTCTCACGACGACGTGGCGTTGGCGTGCGCGACGTCGTGCGCCGAGGCAACGGCGATAGCACGCGAACGCATGGCGAGTGGCGGCTATCCGCCCGGGTCGCGACAATTGCGAATCATCATGCCGAAGATTAAGTCTAGTGATGACGCACAGGCGGTGATTGATCTCATGGCATTGGCGCACGAGCACCGCGCGGCGAGGTACGCGTCGGAGTCGGGCACGCAGTTTCCAAAGTTTAACGAGCTCGTGTTTTTGGATTTGTTGCGAGCGCTTTTGGACATTTCAGATTTCGAGCGCACGGCGTGGGTTATTGAGAACGTGCCTCAATTGGGTGGGAAGATGACTAAAACGATCGCCAAGCAAGGTTTTTATGGTGCTTATAGGGGTCCGTTTGAGTTTACGTATAGAGTGTACGACGCGACGCGCGAGTCGTTTGGGTCCTACTATTTCGCGTCGAATGCGGTGGTTATGGTGGCGCTAAACAACGGCCTAGTTGACTTGGCCAAGGAATACGCGGTCGCGTTCAAGGAGAGCGGCGTGGTGGTGCCGAACAAGGCGATATTGCGTTTTTTGAGTGTTGGCGTGAACACTGGCGACGTGGAGACGGCGCAATTCGGCCACGACAACTACTTAAGCGGCATCGCGGGCTTGAATGATTACAAGATTGCGAGTGTCAAGGCGCGCAACGCCAAGATTGAATCCGGTGAATTGGATGGAGTGCTTAGTGAAATTCCCGCGTCGAATGTCAAGCCACAGACGCCTTTCTTTTACGTCATGACGGCGTGCATGCACGTGTTGAAGGGCGACGTCCCTGCGGCGACAAATGCGTTAAACGAACTCGTAATTATCAAGAACGTCATCACAAACCGCGACGAAGACTCGGACGCGGATGATGACGTCGAACAAACCAAGGCGGGCGTGATCGAGAACTTGGCAAGGTGGCCAGGGACTTTGTACGGGAACGGTTATGACGCCACATCGCGCGAGGAGTTGCGCGACGCGTTGAAATCCGCCATCGCCGGCGTCACGGATGAGTTTGTCAAGGACCTTCTTTCGAAGATCGACGTCGATGCCGCGTTCGCGGAGAATGTTGCCGCCGACGCTTCCGAAGCTGAGGCCACTAGCGAGTAATAAGCAAAACATTATCCCCCTGAAGCGTTTATTTAAACCAACCAACCAACCGCGCCGCGAACTCCATCCCGCACATCGCGGCGCGCCACCGAAATTCAGCGCCGCGAGCGATGTCAGCCGCCTCATCACCATCGCGCGCATCGCCTCGAGCGTCGACGCCGTCGACGTCGACGACGCGCGCGACGACGCTCGAGTTTAAGTGCGCCGCGTGCGCGTCTCTGCTCAACTTTATCAACGCCCCCGCGATGCCCGCGAACGCGACGCTCGAGGAGTCATTCGTGCTTCTCGCGCCGGAACTCGCGAGTCGCGAACGCCGCGAGCGGTCAGCCGCGATCGAGGCGTCATCGAATGCGCGAGGCGGCGCGCACGGGGGGCAGTTTGGAGATTCTTTCGTGGTGCTCTCGAGAGGCGCGAGGCGCGCGCGCGACGAAGGCTTGGACATTAAAGCGAGCACGCTGAGCCGAATATTCGATATCGCCAGTGATATGAGTGATGTTGATCATCCTTTATGTGATGCATGCGCGGGCATGGCGTTGGCGGAGGTGAAACGACGAACGGCGCAAGCCGAGAGCGAGTGCGTGGCGTACGAGGAGACGCTCGAACGGTTACGCGAGGCAGAGGACGAAACGAACGCGGCGAACGATGACGTTGAGAATATTTCGCACGCGGTTGAAGACTTAGAACTCGCAGAGCGTGAAGCCGAGGAGACCATTCAAGCGTTGGAAGCTGAATTAGAGGTGACGAGGGCAGCGCGGAGTAAGCTGGCGAAGAAAGCCGCGGCGCTGGATGAAGCGGAGGAGACGTATTGGCACGAATTCCACGCATTTAAGAAGAACTTGAACGCGCATTTAGAAAAGCGTGACTCGATTCTAGCGCGTATCGAGCAGGCCGAGACGCACATGGGTCGATTAGAAAAAACAAACGTGTTTAATGATGCGTTTCACATTTGGACCGACGGCGCGTTTGGGACGATTAACGGCTTTCGTCTCGGGCGCTTGCCAAACGCCGTCGTAGAGTGGGATGAAATTAACGCGTCTTTTGGGTTGACGTGCTTACTACTGCAGTCTATGGCGCGTATGTGCAAGTTTACATTTACCCAATATAAACTCATGCCGCTTGGAAGTTTTCCAAAGGTGCGCGACGCGAACGGCAACGTATTTGAATTGTATGGCCCATTCTCCATCATATCGTCACACAAATACGATAAGGCGATCTTGGGATTCCTCACGTGTCTTTCAGAGCTCGCGGAGTTTATGCGCGCGAGAGATATTCAGCAGCAAGTTAATCCTCCATTCGAGCTCCCTTACAGCATCAGTGGCGACAAGGTTGACGGCAAGAAGATGAGCTTCACGTTTAATCGTGACGAAAATTGGACGTCGGCACTGAGGCTCATGCTCACGGATTTGAAGCTCATGCTCGCGTGGTGCAGCCACAAGGACAGTTGAAAATGATATATCGGTATATACCGATAGAGCTCGCGACGTTGTTGTGACGCGCGCCACTTATGAATTAGAACACGCTGTAAATACACGTTGAAACGTGAAATATTGCTACAATGTTGATTTTGCGCGTTGACTACATATTTTAATCAGCTTCATTAGCCATCGAACGCGCCAAACGCTCGGCATCCAAATCACTCAACGCCTCCATGAATGAACCTAAATCGCGCTCGGCGACTTGAACCACGGAAGCTTCAAACGAATCGTGCTTGAATCGTGCGTGCACACGCTCGGCCGCCATCTTGAATGAGTGCGTGAAGAAGTTTCCTCCTCCCTCATTATCCGTGTTCGGCTTACCCGTAACGCCAACGATGAGGGCCAACGTGGGGTCTTCAGGTGATGGGCCGATGACAACTAATGGACGAACGATTCGACGCACCGTTCGAAGCGCATCTTGGATAAACAAAGCGAGCTTGAGCAATGACAGCGGATGTTTGAACAGCTTGACATCCGCGGGAGATCCGTGATCGATGAGCGAAAAGTAACGCAAGCTACCAATTGTGCGGATATGCGCTCGAGATGAGAGTGCCATCCCACCTTGTCGCATCACTGCTTGCTGTAGACGAATCGCGTAACCAATACCAGACTCCATTTCGTCCCAGTTGTTCAACGAAAGAGACTGCGCCGCGCGCCAAAAGTTATCCGCCGGTGTGATGCTCTTATCGTCCTTATCATTCATCAAGCCTTCGAGTAAAGCAGTTGCGCCGTAAACGACATCCGCCGCGCAAACCTTCATAGCGTAGCCGTGCGAATATTGGAACGACCAAAATTTAACGTCATCCAACATGTGCGATTCGGCGTGTTCGTCAAGCTTTTCTTCAAACTGCTTCACCGCTTGAGGAGACATGTGCGAATACTTTTGCTGCGCAACATCGAGAGGAATGCCGACGTGGGCGAACAACGAACGCAGGTTTGCACGACCACGTTCAGTCCACGTTTGCATCTTTGTTGCGACGTAGCTGCTGTGCAACATAGATTCGTACAGCGACCAATGACGGAGGAGCATAAAGCGATACTCTTCGTTGTACGTGATACGACGTTCATCGAACGCCTTGACTACAGTGCCATCTTCTAAAGAACGGGTCGTGGGCATATCAGCGTTGCTCATCGCACTTACTCTCGTCGCGAGCTCCATCACGCACGAAGTGTACGATTCGTGCGACAAACGCTGGTGTACGTATTGATCCGTAAGCGACAACACCGCCAACCAAAGCGGCAAATAATTCTCAAGCTTGTCCTTACTCATTTTGTACGCTATGTCGTACATGAGTATCCCCGTCGCTCGGCCATAAAATGATCCTCGAGAGTAGTACGCTATGCGCTCACGCTGTCGCTCGGCTAGTTTCAACCGTCTCGTGCGAGGCGAATCGCCGCCCGCACTCGCCCTTTCATCCTCATCACTGTCACTGTCACTATCGTCGTCTTCGTCGCTATCGGGCTCAGGAAACACCTCATTACCTTCTTTGTCGTCACGCATCACCAAAACATCCTCATTACCGGCACGAACATTCTCCAAATCCAACGGCCGGTGCGAGTCGAACACATACGCGCGCGCCCCAGCCTTCAACCCCATCACCTTCTTCACATCCTCCGTACCCCCGCAATTAATCAATACGATCGCGCGCTGATTACCATCATCCGGTATCTCGCTCCCATAGCGTTCCAACTCCCCGTACCCGCTCACGGGGAACACGCTAAACGGAACGTTGTCGCTCCACAACATCAACTTGAGCGTGCGAAACGCGCAGCACGAATCAATATCCGCCGTCGACACGTACACGAGCACTGGGCAATTCGCCCCATCATCGCGCATCGCCGCATACGCATGGTCTACGCATCGCGAGAAAACGCACATCGTCGCGTCAGTCGCAAAGGTTGGAGCGCGCGAAACCGTCACCACCGATCGTCACCCATCACACGCGCACGATGCGCGTCAATTGTCGCGCCCATCGCGCCGCGCTGTGCGCATCGCGACGAAACAAATACGTACGGAACTTATTCAAGTCGACTAACATCGCGAGGTGTCGTCGCGCGCGCGTCGCGCCGCGGTATGCGGGCGAGTGCGAACGCATCTGTCGCGTGCGAATTTGAATTTGGACTCGTTTTGAATATGTGATACTACATGACGCGAAGAGACGTTCGCGGGAAGGATGGCGCGGTGTGTGTGGCAATCGATACGTGAGTGAGAGATGGTGTTGATGAAACACCCTGGATGTACCCAACTAAGCTTTGACCCGATGAAAAGAACACGTGAGGAATGGTGTGAATGTGAAGCGCGTTGTACCGTTCGGACGCGTGCGGAGGCGCTAGTAATGAGTAACGCCGCCGCCGCGCGAAGTTAACAAACAAACGAACAAAACAAAAACACAAAACGACGCGGAAACTCTAAAAGAAAGGGCTTGAAAAAAACCAAGTAAAGTGATGTCCTGGGGAGTGTCGTCAACGACTAAAAGAATGGGATAATCTGCTGCGACGTGGGGAGGAGGTGTCGTTGTCGAGGAAGTGAGGGAGAAATAATAGTAATCTTCGCGTCGTATGCGCGCCTTGCGACGGCTTAACGGAAGTTGAACCTGCGAAGCACAGAAGAGTCATTAGAATCACGCACCTTCTTCGCCTTGTCACCCGAGTCCGCGAAGCACTTCCAGAATCGCAACGTCTCATCCGCCGCCGCGGACACCACCGTGGTACCATCCGGAGACTGCGCCATGTGAAGCACTCGCGCGCTGTGACCCGTCAACTCAGCCATCTTCGTCATCGTCGGGTACTTCCATAAGCACAACTGGTTTTGGCTGTACCCGTGCGACGACAAAAGCTCTCGTTCATGCTTGTTCCATTGAAGCGCGCACACTTGCGAATGCGTGTCGATGGAGTTCAACATGGCGCCGGTGTTCGTGTTCCAAAACTTGATGCAACGGTCGGCGGTACCGCCGCCCGACGCGAGCAAGTTGGACTGGAACGGACACCACGCGAGAGCCTTAACGGCAGCTTGGTGCGCATCTAATCGGTGCAACGCTGATCGGTTGCCGATGGAAGTCGCGTCAAAAATGTGCAACAAGTTGTCGTTACCGCCAGACGCGAGTTGGTTACCACTCGGGCTCCACTTCAACCCGCACACCTCCTGCTGGTGAACCGAAAGCACCGAAGTGCAATGCTCGCGAATGCGCACGTCGTGAACCATGATGTTGTTATCACGACTACCCGTGGCAAGCTGCGTGCCGTTCCACGAGATGGCACCGATCCGCGCTTGGTGGCCTCGCAACGTACGCACTTGCTTTAAACGGGACGCGTCCCAAATTTGAACCTCCGCACTGTTGGTACCAACCGCAATGTGCTTACCATCCGCACCCCAGCTAACAGAGGTGATGTAATCATCTTCGTCATCCGGGTTCGTTTGGCACAATTGGTTGATATCGCCAGTATCTGCGTTCCACAAGTACACGGTGCTTCCCAACGCCACCGCGACTTGGTTCGACGTTCCCCAGTCGATGAGGTTCAAATAATAGTCGTCGATCAACTCCGGCGCATCTAAGATGCGATCAGGCGCTTGGGGAATCTGACGGAACGTCTTCTTCGCCTTCACACCTGCGGAGTTGTTTGTGTAGACGCCGCGCGCCGAGTTCTCCAACCCGCTCGGCGGCGCCGGCGCCTTTGACTTGAACGCGAGAATCTTCGCCGAATCGCTTCCGTCATCCACATGGAAGTTATCCGCAAGACTCTTCTTATACGCCTCCTACGTGCATGTTCAAAACAAACAACAATCAACAGTCAGTATCTCGCGCGTCGACGCGTCATCAATCACAAAAGTCTCTTCGCCTTCGCTCGAGCGCGCGCACCTTTGCCGGCGACTTGATCTCCTTCACCTCGCTTTCCCCATCATTGCCCGCCACTTCCTTGGACAAGTTATAATGTGCGACATCAAGATCCAACGCGCTGCGGCTAGGAATAAATCGGTCCACCTGTTTTACGCGCATAAAGAGAAACGCGACGACGTCAGTATCGATCCGCGCGCGCGTCCGATCGCGCATCCAATCGCACCCATCTCATCGCACGACATCCCCACCAAACCCCACACGCGCGATGAAACTCACGAAACAAACCCATCACGCGCCACACCCACGCGCTCGAGCGCGCGCCCGAGCGCCCACCGCCGCGTCGCATCGACGCTCAAACCACCGATCCATCGTCGCGATCGTCACCCAATCATCCTCACCTGCACGCGTCCTCGAGACGGCGTGGCGACGCCGAAATCATCCCCACCGCGTCGCGCCGGGCTCAACATCTCGATTGTCAATGTATTCACTGCGTGTGTGCCGTGCGATGTCTTTGCGAACGAAGACTCTGCGTGCGTTAAAGTGACGCATGGTGACGCGAGGAAAAGTCGCTTCGTGTCCCTCGTTCCCCTGGCGCCACTAATGTATCATACCTCGAGCATCGGCGGCCCTTCGACCGACGCGACCGCGCGACGCGACCGCGCGACGCGACCGCGCGCACCGCCACCGGGCGCAGATTGTGTTGTGTGTCACCACCGTTCTCGATCAGGCGCGTGGACGCGCGCACGCGCGCGCGAGGATGGCGTCGATGGGCGCGCGCGCGCCGCTGGGCTCGGCGACGGTGGTTGGCGGCGGCGCGCGCGCGCGTGGGCGCGCGCGCGCGGGGACGCGGGGAAACGGTGCGCGCGCGCGCGGTGGGGATGGGGACGTCGATGCCGACGCGGCGGCGGTGCGACGGGCGGCGCGGCGGGCGAAACGCGAGCGTGAGGTGGGGAAGGATGCGGGGCATGGGAATGCGAGCGAGGAGGCGGATGCGAACGCGAGCGCGAACGCGGCGACGCCGGAATGGATGCGCGTGCTCGAGGAAAGTGCGGAGAGTGATCCTGAGATTGCGTCGTTGCTCGAAGGCACCGAGCGTAATCCTCAGGCGATTGAGGCGAAGATTCGTGAACGGTTTGAGCAAAAGAAGGAGAAGATTTATCAAGAGCGAAGCGGTTCGACGGTGCCGACGCTCGTGACGTTTCGAGAGTATAATTCGTTTAATTTATGGATATGGGTCGAGGCGCATAATAAAATTGCAGACATGGAAAAACCGTTGATCGAGGAGGTTTTCAAAGCGTGGTTCGTGCTCGGCAAGCTCGGTGGGTTTAATTCAAATAACTTGCAAGTGCAAGACAATTTTGATTCCGTGTCGTTTATGGACTATTCCATGGAGCAAGCGCACGAGTTTAGCACGGACACATCGACGCACGTATTTCATGAAATGTCCGAACCAGAATATAAGGCTAATTGGTGTCGAGTATGGGTCGATTTAGGTAGTTCAGATGAAATGTGCGTCGACGTGTTGATCAACTCGTTGATTCAATTTTCGCGCGAATATTTTGGCTTGAAGCAAATCATAATCGGTGGTGAGAACGAAGATTGGACTACCGAGGGTAGCGAGTTTGGAAACATCGACCTTGAAATCGATGAAACGTTCGGACGCGGGCCTCGATCGCAAATCACGTCTCGATAGGCGATATGTACCGGTAGACGACTGTAATTATGTTTTTACTCTTACTAATAAAGCGCCGAGCGAGGAGCGAGCTGTAACTGTTTTATTCTTTTTCCCGAGGAAAGAACTGAAGACGCGACACTTGGTACTCCTTCCCACGAACGAACAACGAGTTTAATCCCCAGTTGATCTCGTCCCAGCGCAAGTCATCATCAATGACATCGACGTGCGCTTTCGGTAACGGCACGCCGACTTCGCGCATTTTATCCAACGGAAGCGGCTTCTTGCTCACCGACCATCTAAACTTATCTTCATCGTTCTCTTTACCCTTCAACCAACTCAACTCGAAACGTGTACGCTGCGTCTCGAGGTACAACACGTCACGTCGAAGACGCGCACACGTCCAGAGCGACTTTTTGAAACCTTGATCCGCTACGAGACTAATGCTGTACTTCATCCATGGCTCGTTGCACAAGTTGTACTGAATCGTAACTTCGCGAATCATGCCTTTCTTGCGATCACTGTTCGCCGCCGAGTTACGCGTGTGCACAACATGCTCCTTCTCAACCGGGAAAAACGTCGGCGCAACAACCTTGTGTGTCCCAGCGCTCGGCGTCAAATCGATGGACGCGTTGTTGCTCGTCACCGCGCGCGCGCTTTCAATGACAAAACCGACACCATCTTGCATCGTACCCCACGCGCGCGATCGAATTCCATTACGACTCGTCGATGGATACCCATCTTCGGGGTGCGGTGCCGCTCGAACAATCACGCGTACTTCTACTAGCGTTGGCGGTACCGTCGCGCTCGGTCGATAGTACCCCGTGTGCGTGAGCACCGCCATCAAATCGCTGTCAGCCGTGTACGTATCCGTGCCCCACAACTGCCGCGTGCGAAGATGCGCATTCGCCGACGACGTCGCCTCAGCAGGAATCTTCACATCCAACACGCCCTCGCCGAGCTTCAAGTGCGCCGCTAACGATTCGCCTTCGCGATACGTCACGAGCGTCGTCTCCTCCTTGACGCCGCTCTTCCCGCCGCTCGCGTTTCCTTTTGCCGGTGCAGGCGCCTTCGAGCGCGTACTTCGACGCGCAGAACGTCCACCCTGTACAACACAAATAACCGCGTACAATACGCACGAACGCAATCAGTCCACGAGTCTCATCGTCAGCGACGCGACGCGCCCGTCCCGCGTCTCTTCGCAACCCTCACGCGCGGGTCGCGCGAATTCAAACTAACCGCCCGCCCGCGCGCGCGATATCCATCGCCACGCCGCGTCACCGCCACGGCATGGTGCCTGAGACACATCCACACCACGTCGCAACGCGCGTCATCGCGCGCACGCACCTCATCCACGTCCATGTCGTCGTGATCGTCTTTTTTGCTCCCATCGATCGATGGTCGTTGACGCTTGTCTTGGTGTTCATCGTTCGCGGCGGCGTCGCCGTTGGCGCTCGTGCGGCGTTTCATGGGTGCGTCGCGACGTAATGCGTGTTCTCTGTGCGGTGCGCGATAATAGGTGCGCGAGCGGGCGCGACGCAGAGTGCGGAACGTTTCGAAAGCGTTGAATGCATGGTTGAGGTTTTTTTAAACTGTTTCGGGACGAAACGGCGCTTCGGGATTGAGACCGCCTCACGATTCGCGCGATGTGCCGGCGCTGATGCGCGATGTGTGACTATATGTGCGTAGAAATAATTATTTACATGGCGCTGCGATCGGTTTCATTCGCGGTGAAGCACTTGGAGATGCAACGCTGTTGACCGGCTTCGACGACGAGCTCTAAACACGCGTCGACGGTGGTCATCGTGGTGCACCGTTGACAATACCCAGAGTGCTCAAAGTTAAAGTTGCAAAACAACTTGGCGCCGTTATTGGCGTCTGGGCATGTGTTAAGGGCGTCGCTGGCGGTGGAACACACGCGATAGGAGTCTTGAATC
>Ga0255775_1001243_pt1 | contig 23971 bp, 26 predicted proteins | sample 011ome_26_FD_179973 | JGI IMG/M metagenome (GOLD analysis project Ga0255775, IMG submission 179973) | Coastal salt marsh microbial communities from the Groves Creek Marsh, Skidaway Island, Georgia - 011511BT metaG (version 2) | ecosystem: Environmental > Aquatic > Marine > Intertidal zone > Salt...
GCAGATAGGCAATTTTTGTCACAGGTTTACTTTGGCGTTATAGTGATCTGATTGCGTCAACCTACGGAACTTTGCCCCAAGATTGAATAACAATTTTCATTTCACAAAACTTTGCGTACAAAACACCAACAAACCTGCGGAGCACGACACAATGCGATTTCCTGGAACATGGATGACCGAAAGCGAAAGCCACGGGCCAAAACGCGCCCACCCCGTTGCGGATTACTTTGACGATCTATCCATACATTTGATGCATGAAATTTATCGCAAGGATTTTGATTTATTCGGATATGACGCAAATGACCCCAGCAATAAAATGCCACTGGGCGACATTGATCTGGACAGGGTACACGCAGAATTGCGCCGCTAGGTTACCAACAGACCGGCGGCGGCAAACAATTCGGCGACCGGCGTTTCAGGGCGTGGTCCGATATGGCGGATCACCTCGCCCGCGGCGATGCAGCCCATTTTACAACTGGTCGCCAAATCGCGATCGGTGGCCAAACCATAAAGGAATCCAGCCGCGAATTGATCCCCTGCGCCCGTTGTGTCAATGGCAACAATCTTATCAACAGGCACATCCACGCGTTGGCCATTGCGAATGGCGCTGACCCCATCACTTGAACGTGTGCAAACAACCAAAGGCGCAATTTTTGCCAAACGGTCCAAGGCACTGTCCAAATCATCGGTCTGAAACAGGGATTTCACCTCATCTTCGTTGCCGATGACAAAATCCAATTCATGTTCGATCAGATGCAAAAAATCGTCGCGGTGGCGTTCGACGCAGAATGGATCGGAAATCGAAATGCCGGCCTGTCCACCCGCCGCACGACACAGGCGCGCCAGTTTTTTGAATGCCTCTTTGCCGGGATCTTTGTCAAACAAATATCCTTCAAGGAATACGATCTCTGCATCCTGTGCAACAGCGTCCACCACATCATCAGGGCCCAGATCGGCAGAGATGCCCAAATATGTATTCATCGACCGTTCCCCATCAGGCGACACAAAAATCATTGAACGCGATGTTGGCAAATCAGCTGCTGCCACCGGCGGGTTTACAAAATCGGTGCCCTCTTGGTCCATGGCCTGCGCATAGAAGCGGCCCAGTTCATCATCAGCCACACGCCCGATAAACCCTGTGCGCAGCTTCAATTCACCCAAACCCGCCAGCGTATTGGCCACCGATCCACCCGGCGCCTGAACACGGTTTGTCATGGCATCGTATAAAAATTCGCCACGCTCTTGGTCGACCAACTGCATGATCCCTTTGTCGATGGCATTGTCCGACAAAAATGTATCGTCACTGCGTGAAATGACGTCAACAATCGCGTTCCCGATACCAAGCACCTGATATTTTTTCATAACTCTTTTTCCTCATATCCGCACAGATCGCGGATCAAACATGTTGAACACATCGGCTTGCGGGCCTTGCAATGATAGCGACCATGCAAGATCAACCAATGATGGGCATGCAGTTGAAAATCCGCTGGGATGTGATCTTCTATCGCGCGTTCGACCGCATCTACATCTTTGCCCGGGGCGATGCCAGTGCGATTGCCGACACGGAAAATATGGGTATCCACCGCCTGCGCGGGCTGACGCCACCACATATTCAACACGACATTCGCCGTTTTGCGGCCAACGCCTGGCAAGGATTGCAATGCCGCGCGGGAATTTGGCACCTCGCCACCGTAGTGATCGACCAAGATCTGGCTAAGCTTGATGACATTTTTCGCCTTATTCCGATAAAGCCCGATGGTTTTGATATGTTCAATCAACCCCTCTTCGCCCAGATCCAGCATTTTTTGCGGCGTATCCGTGATTTTGAACAGCTCTTTGGTGGCTTTGTTTACGCCAACATCCGTGGCCTGCGCCGACAGCGCCACCGCAACCACCAATGTATAGACATTGACATGGTCCAATTCCCCCTTGGGTTCGGGGCTGACGTCCTGAAACCGTGTAAAGATTTCACGAATGGTATGATAATCAAGCTGTTTTGACATGGATCCGTGTTTGCCCCGATTTTCCGTCTGTTACAAGCAATATAGCAAGTTTCGGGTCGAAAACACATCTCGCCTAGCCTAAACTATGCAAAAGTTGGAAAAAATGCAGATGACACAAGACACATCCTATTCCTATCGCGTGATCGAACGTGCAATTCAGCTGATTGACGCGGCCCCACAGGGGATGGACCTGACCACATTGGCCCGGGCCTTGGATATGAGCCCATCACATTTTCAAAAATTATTCTCAAAGTGGGTGGGCGTATCGCCCAAAGCCTATCAACAATATTTGGCCCTAGACCTGTCAAAACAGATGCTGCGCAATCATCACACAACATTGGATACCGCATTGAACGCGGGCCTGTCGGGCACTGCGCGGCTGTATGATTTGTTCCTAAAGTGGGAGGCGATGACACCGGGCACCTATGCCGCGGGGGGGCTGGGATTAGATATTTATCATGGTTGGTATGACAGCCCCTTTGGGCAGGCATTGCTGATGGCGACCGATCGGGGCATTTGCGGTCTGGCCTTTGCATCCGATGCGGATCAATCCGACACATGGGACGACATGGCCGCCCGCTGGCCCGAGGCTCGGTTTCAGCCCAAAAACCAGCAACTTGACGAATGGGCTGCGGCAATTTTCAATCTGCGCGGCACAGCCCGCCTATCGCTGATGGGTGCGCCATTTCAAATCAAGGTTTGGCAGGCGTTACTGGATATCAAATCAGGCTATGTCACCACATATTCCGATATTGCACAGGCGATTGGCCACCCAAAGGCTGTGCGCGCCGTCGGCACGGCCGTGGGACGCAATCCAATCGGATTGTTAATCCCCTGTCACCGTGCCCTGCGCAAGGATGGCAGTTTGGGCGGCTATCACTGGGGCTTGGCCGTAAAACGCGCGATTTTAGCCCATGAAAGCGCGCGCCGTGATGCAGCAGCCGATATATGATCTGGCAAATTCCTGCCGTTTTGAATATTCTTATTGGTGTTTGGTCCAAGACAGTGGATACTGAAAGTGATCAAACCAATTTGAAATCGACCACAATATCTGAGGACGTTATGAGCACCAAAACAATTAAGTCAGTAACAATTATTGCATCCCTCGTGGCATTGACCGCCTGTGGCGGTGCGCAGCAATATGATCCCAACATGGACCGCACCAAAACGAAACAGGGCGCAATGATTGGTAGCCTGATCGGCGCAGTCGGCGCCTATGCAACCAGTGACGGCAGCAAATCAAACCGCCGCGGTGCCGCGATTAAGGGTGCAATTATCGGGGGCGGTTTAGGCGCAGCCATCGGTGACCAGTTGGACAAACAGGCCGCAGAGCTGCGCAATGATTTGAACAATGACCAAGTGGTTATCACAAATACAGGCGATCGATTGATTGTCACCCTGCCCCAAGACATTCTGTTCGATGTAGATAGCACCTATGTCGCGCCCGGATTACGTAGCGATTTGGCAACGCTGGCCGCAAACCTGCAGAATTATCCAAATTCTGACGTTCAGATTGTGGGCCACACAGATAACACGGGCGATGCAGCCTATAACGTCGATTTATCGACCCGCCGTGCCGGTGCGGTTGCGGATGTTGTGCGTGCAAATGGGGTCGACCCCTATCGCATCCGTACCTATGGCGCAGGCGAAGACCAGCCATTGGCATCCAACCTGACCCCCGAGGGGCGCGCGCAAAACCGTCGTGTCGAGGTGATCATCGTTCCCCGCAACGGATAAACGCAGAACTGTTAAACCGGTCTCTCCCTTACCCCAAAGCGGCACTTGCGGCTTTGGGGTAAAATATTTGAACGCTATCGTGGGTCAGTTAGGCCTGTGAAAACACGGCCGACAGCAACGATTGCAACTGGTCTGCATCATTTTGGTCGAATGCCGCAGGTTGATCGCTGTCGATATCGAACACACCGATCAGCGATCCTTGGGCATCGTAAAACGGGATGACCAATTCCGATCGTGTCGATGATGCACAGGCGATATGACCTGGAAAGGCATCGACATCATCGACCAATTGCACCTGCCCCGTGAGCGCCGCCGCGCCACAAACCCCCCGATCAAAGGTGATCTGCAAACACCCATGTCCCCCCTGATAGGGACCAATTTTCAACAAATTGGGGGCCGTGACGCGGTAAAACCCTGTCCAGTCAAAACGGGCGTCGCTATGATGCACTTCACACGCGACAGTCGCCATCAGGGCCACCTGATCGGTTTCCCCATCACATACCGCCAAGACACGTTGGCGCAAATCTGTATAATCAACGGTCATGGCTATTCACGCTCTAATGCGATGGCGGTTCCTTCGCCGCCACCGATACAAATCGCAGCCACGCCACGTTTGACATCCAGACGCTCCATCGCGTTTAGCAATGTCACGATAATCCGCGCGCCAGATGCGCCAATGGGATGACCCAAGGCGCAGGCCCCGCCATGAATGTTCATTTTGTCCCGTGAAATCCCCATATCCCGCATGAACGCCATGGGGACCACGGCAAAGGCTTCGTTGACCTCCCACAGGTCGACATCATCCACCTGCCAGCCCAAACGATCCAACAGTTTTCGCGCCGCAGGGATCGGGGCCGTGGAAAACCACGCGGGATCCTGCGCATGGCTGGCATGTCCACGAATGACCGCGCGCTGGGGCAATCCCAGCGCCTGTGCATAATCGCCATCCGCCAAAATCAATGCCGCCGCACCATCAGAAATTGAGGATGCGTTCGCGGGCGTTACAGTCCCATTTTCCCGAAACGCAGGCTTTAACGTCGGAATTTTTTCTGGCCGCGCCTTGGCAGGTTGTTCGTCACTGGCGATCACCCGATCCCCTTTGCGCGATGTCACCGTAAAGGGCGCGATTTCAGCGTCAAAGGCACCCGTTTCCTGCGCCTGCAACGCATTTGACAACGACCGCAGTGCGTATTCATCCTGTTCAGTCCGAGTAAATTGATATTTTTCGGCGCAATCCTCGGCAAAGGTGCCCATCAAGCGCCCCTTGTCATAGGCATCCTCAAGACCGTCTAGGAACATGTGGTCAACCACCTGACCATGCCCCAAACGCGCACCGCCACGCATTTTAGGCAGCATATAGGGGGCATTCGACATGCTTTCCATCCCGCCGGCAGCCACCACATTGGCATGGCCCAACGCGATTTGATCATAGGCCACCATCGCAGCCTTCATCCCAGACCCACACATTTTGTTCAATGTGGTCGCTGGCACATGATCGCCCAGACCTGCGGCAAATCCGGCCTGACGTGCCGGGGCCTGACCCTGACCTGCGGGCAGAACACAGCCCATGATCAATTCGTCAACATCCGTGACGCCCGCCCCTGACATTGCAGCCGCCAATGCAGCACCGCCCAATTTAGACGCAGCCACGCCATCAAAATCGCCCTGAAATCCGCCCATCGGGGTCCGTGCCGCCCCAGTGATGACAACTTTATTCATCAAATCCTCCTGATATTTGGGGCGAGCATACCGAATGGTAACGATTGCCGTCTAGTGTTCACAGACAACTAATTTGCGAGGATCACGTGGACCTAAGTTTATCAACCGAAACAAATGGACTGTCTGTCACAGTCAACGCCAACCGCATTGACGCACAGGCAGCCCTGAAATTCAAAGATGCGATCCACGATGCCCTGACATCCCACGACGCGTCGCGGATTAATTTGAACCTAACCCAAGTCGATTTTATCGATTCAAGCGGATTAGGTGCCATCGTATCAATTAAGAAAAACATGGGATCACACCGCCGGATTGACCTATGCGCCCTAAATCCCGCCGTGGACAAAGTGTTCCGTCTGACGCGAATGGACAGTATTTTCACAATCCATCCCGATTTGGACAGTGCATTACGCGTGGGGTGATGATTTGATGGCGAAATCTTATCAATTTACTTTGCAAACACCTTTGGACGTGCGCCAATCGCTGGATACGATCATGACCGATGTCTCAGCTGATATCTAGGCACGCTATGATCCAGATACCTGTGAATTGGTTTTGGCCGAGGCCTTAAACAATATTGTCGAGCATGGGAAAATTCCGCCCGATGCGCCCGTGTCGGTGCGCTGGGCCGAACATGAAACGCTGCATATCACAATCACAGATCGCGGACGACCCTGTCCGCAGTCGGTGATCGAGCATGCATCGCTACCCAACCCTGACGACCTGCCCGAAGGGGGCTTTGGTTGGGCAATGATCCGCATGTTGTGTCATAACCTAACCTATCATCACAAACAGGGACAAAATACATTGGGGTTTTCCATACAGCCCCGCGAATAACGGTTAAGGTGCTTGTTTTTTGAAATCCGCATCCTACAGTTACAAAAGACAGGATAATTTAACATGCGTGATTTTCATTTCCCCGGGCGATCGGCCGTATTCGCCGAAAATGGTATCTGTGCAACGTCGCACCCACTGGCCAGTATGGTTGCGATTGATACATTGAAATCAGGTGGAAACGCTGTTGACGCGGCCATAGCGGGGGCGCTGATGCTGACCCTATGCGAACCGCATATGTGCGGGATTGGTGGTGATTGCTTTGCGCTGTTTTCACCTGCGGGCAGCGATGACATTCTGGCCCTAAATGGGTCGGGTCGCGCACCTGCGGCATTATCCGCAGACGCGTTGCGCGCGGCAGGACACGATACAATCCCCCTTCGTTCAGCCGCGGCGGTTACAATTCCTGGTGCGATTGATGCTTTTTGCACGTTGGCCAATGATTACGGGGTATTGGGCATCGACCGTTTGTGCGCGCCCACCATCGACTATGCCAAACGCGGCGTGCCTGTGGCACCCCGTGTGGCGACGGACTGGGCGGCGATGTTGGGGGATTTGCATGAAACGGCGCTGCCATTTTATACACATACGGGCCAGGCGCCAAAACTGGGTGCTATATTTACAAACCCGACATTGGCAGATGTGCTGACCAAAGTCGCGCAGCAAGGGCGCGATGGGTTTTATGCATCAGACGTGGCCCAAGATATGGTCGATACCCTATCGGAATTGGGGGGCGTGCATGGGATGGACGATTTCCAAAACAATCGCGCTGACTATACTGATCCGATTTGGGCACCTTTGGGCGACAAAACCCTGTTCGAACACCCACCAAATGGACAGGGTGCAACCGCGTTTCTGATTTCGAACATCTTGGCGAATTTTGATCTGGCCAATATGGATCCAATCGGCGCTGATCGCGTCCATATTGAAGCAGAGGCCGCAAAACTGGCCTATGATGCGCGCAACCGCATTTTGGCAGACCCCGACCACACAACACGGTTGGACCGGATGGTATCGCAAAAACTGGCGGATGAATTGGCCGCATTGATTGATCCGAAAACAGCGCGCACCGATATTCCACAACTGACCGAAGCGGTCCACAAAGATACCGTTTATATCACTGTGGTCGACCGCGATCGAATGGCCGTGTCCCTGATATTTTCCATTTTCCACGGCTTTGGATCAGGGATTGCCAGTCGTAAATATGGGATTTTAATGCAAAACCGTGGCGCTGGGTTTAACCTGATCCCAGATCACCCCAATATGGCCGCAGGCGGCAAACGCCCCATGCACACAATTATCCCAGGCATGTTGGCGCAAAATGGAAAACCCTATATGCCGTTTGGTGTGATGGGCGGGCAATACCAGCCAATGGGCCACATCCGTGTGCTGGGCAATATGATGACCTATGGTATGGACATTCAATCCGCCATTGATGCGCCCCGATCCTTTCCCGAAGGTGGCGTATTGAAATTAGAGCGCGGATTTAGCGATGTGGTTGCCAGCGATTTGGCCGCACGCGGTCACGTGGTGGATCACAACACGACACCGATTGGCGGCGCGCAGGCGATTATCATGCATGACACCGGCGTGTTAGAGGGGGCATCAGACCCCCGCAAAGACGGCTGTGCCCTAGGGTATTAAACAGCGGGAATTAACATCAGTTCATGTTATAGGGCATAACGTAATGCCCATCATGGAAATCGGCGAACATTTCTGGCACGTCAGGATGTTCGACCGGTTCACCTGAACGATCCTCGACCAGGTTTTGTTCGGACACATAAGCGACATAGTAACTGTGTTCGTTTTCAGCAAGTAGGTGATAGTAAGGCTGCTCTTTCGAGGGGCGGCTATCTTCTGGAATGGATTCGTACCATTCCTCTGAATTAGAAAATTCGGGATCCACATCGAACACGACACCCCGAAACGGATGTTTTTTGTGCCGAACGACCTGACCTAGCCGATATTTTGCGATTCTGTTGTGCATGTCCAACTACTCCCAGCTGGTGTGGTACAACGCCATTAAAACGTTGTCCATGGGGTGTCGATATCACAATCGCTACAAAATTGATCTAAATTTTTCGAACCAGTATCATTTCGATAAACAACGTTGACCATAAATCATTGCCAAATTCGATACCAATTTGATTTGTCCCTTTCGCAAAAGGGATTATTTTAGTAAGCTAAACATACAAACAAAAAGCGAGAGAGAAATGAGCAGAACTCTTCGCACATTATTTATTGTGCTGGTATTATCATCGTGTGGCGTGGCCAGTTTCAGCCCGCCGCGTAATTTAGACAACGCCTGTTCGATATTGTCGCAACGCCCCGCATTTCATCGCGCATTCCAAGCGACCAAGCGCAAATGGGGAGTGCCCGTCCACGTACAAATGGCCACAATCCACCAAGAAAGCCGTTTCAAATCCAATGCCAAAACACCGATGAAATACGCGCTGGGTATTATTCCCCTGGGCCGCGTCAGTTCGGCCTATGGCTATGCGCAGGCGCTGGATGGCACATGGGATGATTATCGCAAATCGACAGGTCGTTTTTTTGCAAAACGGAATGACATTTACGACGCTACGGATTTCATGGGCTGGTATATGAACAATTCCAAACAGAAATTGGGGCTTTCCCTATCCGATACGCGCAATCAATATCTGGCCTATCACGAAGGCCAGACAGGATATTCCCGCGGCACCTATAAAGGCAAACGCTGGTTGTTAGATGTATCAAACAAAGTGGCCAAACGCGGTGAAATGTATCGCAGACAACTGGAACGCTGTAATAAAACCTAAACGAAAAACGCCCTGCTTGTGGCGTTTATTTTTTCTTGCGCTGATCAATTTCGCGTAGCACGTTGAACAGGTAATCGCGAATGGCAACATCGCGCTGTACGTCATTCAGCACAACAATCGTCTGTTCCCCATTTTCATTATGGACCACCCATTGCCGCAGCTCTGGTGTTGGACCAGTAAAGACCAAATCCATACGCCCCCGCTCAGGGTGTTCTGGGTCTTGCACCGACACCTGCGTGGCCGTTCCGTCATAGACATGGCCCACCACCATATTGGCGCGTTGCAGATCAATATTTTTGTCCAACAACAATCCCAGTGGGGTTTTGTTTAACGGATAGCTTTCGGGTTGCGGATTGCCCTTGGGGTCAAAAATCGCCAAGGCCCCCGCCGATGCCATGACCAAAGCGTTGTTGGGCGGGTCATATTCAAACCGGATTTTACCGGGACGTTTGATCAATATCTTGCCCGTTGACAATGTGCCATCGGGGTTGATTTGGGTAAACTGCGCCTGCACGGTGGTCAAACCATTCAAATATTTTGACAAGACAGGCAGTGAAAGCTTGTCAGCCCATCCCTGCCCCGTGGTTGCGACAAAAACCGCGCATGCGAATGTGAATTGTTTTATCATAATCTGAATATACTGTTTGAAACGATGCTTTGCATCCCCCATCAACAAAATGTGTAAATGGGGGATCATGAATTATTGTTGTTCGGGAACCAAAATTTCGCGTTTGCCCACATGGTTGGCCGCCGAAATCAAACCCTGTTCTTCCATCTGTTCGACCAAACGCGCCGCTTTGTTGTACCCAATGGCCAGTTTACGTTGGATATAGCTGGTGGACACTTTACGATCCTTTAACACGATCGCCACCGCTTGATCATAAAGCGCGTCTTCGCCATCCGTGTTACCACCCAAGCCCAGCACCATATCAATGCTATCGGCCTTTTCTTCGTCGGGGCCTTCGACCACGCCGGATTTGTAATCAGGCGGACCAAAGGCTTTCAGATGGTTGACGATTTCTTCGACCTCTTCGTCGGAAACGAATGGACCGTGGCAGCGGATGATTTTTGAACCACCCGCCATGTACAGCATATCGCCCATACCCAACAGCTGTTCAGCACCCATTTCACCCAAAATTGTGCGGCTGTCGATTTTCGATGTCACTTGGAACGAAATCCGCGTGGGGAAGTTCGCCTTGATCGTGCCGGTAATCACATCGACAGATGGACGTTGTGTCGCCATAATCAGGTGAATGCCCGACGCACGCGCCATTTGCGCCAAACGTTGGATGCAGGCCTCGATCTCTTTGCCGGCGACCATCATTAGGTCGGCCATTTCGTCGACGATCACGACGATATAGGGCATTTTTTCGGGTTTGAATTCTTCGGTTTCAAACACCGGATCGCCCGTTTCGTCGTCAAACCCCGTTTGAATCGTCCGGCTAAACATTTCGTTTTTGGCCAAGGCATCGGCCACACGACCGTTATATCCGTCGATATTACGAACACCCATTTTCGACATCTTGCGATAGCGTTCTTCCATTTCGCCGACCACCCATTTCAGGGCGACAACCGCCTTTTTCGGGTCGGTCACAACGGGCGATAACAGATGCGGAATGCCGTCATACACGGACAGTTCCAACATTTTGGGGTCGATCATAATCAACCGACATTCATCAGGCGTCAGTTTATACAGCAACGACAGGATCATCGTGTTGATCGCAACTGATTTCCCTGAACCGGTGGTCCCTGCAATCAGCAAGTGGGGCATTTTGGCCAAATTCGCCACGATGGGTTCGCCGCCAATGTCCTTGCCCAGCGCCAGTGGCAATTTTTGATTACCATCGCCAAAGGAACGTGCTGACAGAATTTCACGCAGCACAACCTTTTCACGGTTTTCATTGGGCAATTCAATGCCAATGACAGACCGTCCAGGTACAGTGGACACACGCGCAGACAGCGCAGACATTGACCGCGCGATATCATCGGCCAGACCAATGACGCGACTGGCCTTAAGGCCCGGCGCAGGTTCCAATTCATACATGGTCACCACAGGGCCCGGGCGAACCGATACGATTTCACCTTTGACGCCATAATCATCCAGCACCGATTCCAACAGTCTGGCGTTTTCTTCTAACGCTTCATCCGACAAATGATGGCGTTGAATACTGTCTGGGTTTTGCAACAACCCCAAGGGTGGCAATTCAAATTCCGTTACAGGACTGTCGTCAAAGTTCAGCTTTGGCTGTGCCTCGGCCCTTGCGCGGGTCGATTGCGGGATCGGTTTGCGCACAGGGGGTTGGACCACCTTTTTGGGTTCAAAACTGGGGGTGGCGATGGCCGATTGTGGTTGATCTTGGGGATCATAGACATCAGGTTCCCAGCCAGTGTCCCAATCCGTTTCCGTGTCGAAATCTGTTTCAGGTGTCGCAAAGGCATCCTGCGCCATCGCATCGGCACCATCCGCGGTGAATTGCGGCTCGTCACGGCGGGTCAATGGGGGTTCAGACGACACGACCAAGGCATCCGGCCCGCGGCCGCGTCCCTTGGTCAGGGGCAGCATTTCGGCGGGGTCTGGCGCGCGCCGTGATCGGATCACTTGGGAAATGCGGGATTTGATCCGATCTTCGCCCGGCATCGCGTCAATGCTGCTATCGGCCACATCCTCGACCAATTCGGGTTCTGGTAGTGTCAGGGCAGGTTTGGAAAACACGGGCAGGCGGGCAAATAATTTGCGCGGTGCGGGCTGGTCATCTGCGTCATGGTCGGTCTCGGCCACATCTGCGGCCATGGTGCGTTTTTCGTGCATATCACGCGCTGCAGTGACCGCCTGTGTAGCACCCTTGCCCAAGGCACGGGCAATCATGGCATATGTCATCACAACGCCAATATATAAAAACCGTGCCGCGGTCCGCAGCTCTTCTTTAGAGCAGCCCAGAACAAAGGCACCCAACACCAAGGCCCCAAGGGCCGAGGCCACAGAAATCAGAATAATCGCGGACCCAGCTGACAGGGGCAGCAATGATAGTAGCGACCCGACGATGGTGTCGCCAAACAATCCCCCCATTCCGAAATTATGCGTCCACAGTGCATCAGGCACCAGTGACGCCGCATAAACGGATACCAAGGCCACAAAAATCGGTGCAAACACTAAACGCGATGTCGCCCGATCTGCGCCGGCATGCAGAAACAGGCGCACGCCCCAGGCGATCAACAGGGCAGAGATGCTCCAACTGCCAAGGCCAAGGATCAACATCAGGGGCGATGCAATCTTCGCGCCCGTCAACCCCAGCCAATTCTGGATCGGGACATCCGTTGCAGCCGCAAAACCAGGGTCCAAGGGCGAATAGCTGAAAATAATCATAGCTGCCAAAACACCACAGGTCAGAACCACCAGACCCAGCAATTCGGCCCCGCGTTTTTGTAGCGTTTCTTGCATTTTTGTATCTATCAGCGGATCGCGCCCTTTTGCCTGATGATATGCCATGATTACCTCTTATTTATACAAACAGTTTTTGATGGCCGTTAAGCCCTGTTCTGTTTCATCTTTGGGTGCGACCAGGGCCACGCGGATATAGGCGGCGCCTGGTGTACCATGTTCGGTTTCCTTGGACAGATAGCGGCCTGGCAAAACGCGCACGCCGGTTTGTGTCCATAATTTCAATGCTGCCGCTTCGCCGTCTGCAACGGGCAGCCACAGAAAAAATCCAGCCTGCGGACTGGTATATCCCGCGACATCAGAAAAAATCTGATCCGCACTATCGAATTTTTCGGCATAAAGCGCGCGGTTTTCGACCACGTGTGCTTCGTCGTTCCATGCGGCAACGGATGCGGCCTGAATGGGTCCGGGCAGCGGTGCACCGCTATAGGATCGCAATTGTTTCAAATGCGCCAATGTCTGCGGACCACCTGCGACAAAGCCTGAGCGCAGCCCCGGCAAATTGGACCGTTTGGACAGCGAATGAAACACAACAACGCGTTCGGGATCGGCCCCCATATCTTGGGCCACCTGCATCGCACCCACAGGCACGCCGTTGCGGTAAATTTCGCTGTAACATTCGTCTGCGAAAATCTGGAAATCATACTGTTCGGCCAAGGCGATCAGGTTTTTCCAATAATCATAGCTGGCAATTGCCCCTTGCGGATTGGACGGCGAACACAGATAGGCGATGGTTGTGTGGTTCAAAACATCCGCAGGCAACCCAGCATAGTCGGGCAAATATCCTGTGTCCTTGGTCGCGGGCACAAACACGGGTTCGGCCCCCACCGAAATGGCCGCAATCATATAGACCTGATAAAACGGATTGGGTGTCAAAACCACAGGGCGCTGGCCATTTTTGGTTTCAGGACACAGCGCCATAGCCGTGTTGTATAACGCCTCGCGCGTGCCATTGGCAGCCATGATTTGGGTGTCTGGATCTAGCGCAACAGAAAACCGTCGCTGGAACCACCCCGAAATCGCAGCCCGCAATTCAGGCGTGCCATCATTCGCGGGATAGGCGTTAAACTGGTCCGCAGTCTGTGCAATGATGTCGCTGATCCAAGCAGGGAATTTATGCTTGGGCTCGCCAATGGTCATATGCCGCACTGGTCCACCCGCTGGATGACCATCCAACAGCGCGCGCAGACGCGGAAACGCATAGGGCGGAAGGTTCGCAAACCGCTCAGGAAACGCCATATTAAACTGCCTCAAACTTGGGGTCTTATGCCCCTTTTATTTGGTAAAGATACCCAAGCTTTGCCGTCACGTCCAGCAAAACCGACCAGTTTTTGCGATATGTGTCCTGAAATCCGCAGTTTAGGCCATTCTAGCCCTGCATTGCGCGTTCAATGGACAACCCCATTCGCAGCAACCGTTCATCACGGCCTGGGTCACATTGTACCATCAAACCACAGCTGGGATGCCCCGTTGGCAGCGTTAGCGCGCAACTGCCCATCAAATTTCCAATACGCGTATTGCGCAGCGCCAACAGGTTTTCACTGACGTAATAGGTATCATCTGACATCAAACGCTGGGCATTGGGTGGTAAAATCGGCGCAGATGGCAAGATCACGGCATCAAATCCCGCAACCCGTGCATGATACCTTTGGCGCAATTGATCCAGCTGTTGGCAGCCCGCGATGTAATCAGTGGCCGTTACCCCTGCCCCACCACGGAACCGTTCCAAAATTTTGTCAAACATCAAATCTGGCTGTGCCTCAATCGCGTCGCGCCATGTGGCATAGGCCTCGGGCGCATAAAGGACGCCGGCCAAATTCATGGCCTGTGCCACCTCGGGTGCCTGAATACGGGTGATCGTCACGCCCGCGCGTTCCAATTTTGCAACCGTGTCAGTAAACGCAGCCGCAGGTTCTGCACGCAGATCATCCAAGGCCACCGTTTCCAAAATGGCCAGATGCAGCGATGTTGGATCAGGGGGTGTTAAATCAACACAACGCGTCCCTTGGATCAGGGCAAACACCGCTGCCGCATCAGCCACCGTTTGGGTCAGCGGCCCGACCGTGTCGAATTTGGCGCAGAGCGGCACGACGCCTTGCACCGATACCACACCCGCCGTGGTTTTGAACCCCACCAGATCGTTCCATGCGGCCGGTATACGGACCGATCCCCCCGTATCTGACCCAATCGCCGCTGGGGCCAAGCCGAACGCAACACTGGCCGCCGCCCCTGATGACGACCCACCCGATACGGCCGCATGGTCATTGACGCAGGGTGGTGTTTGCGTCACAGGATTCAGCCCCAATCCGGAAAAGGCCAATTCTGACATATGGGTTTTACCCAAACAGACCGACCCGCCCAATGTGGCATTGGTTAATACCTGTGCGTCCTGACTTGGCGTGCGCCCCTGCAACAATGCAGATCCCGCCTCGGTCGCGCAACCGGCAGTATCAAACAGGTCCTTCCAACTGATTGGCACACCATCCAAGGGGCCCAACCGCATTCCACGTTTGGCCCGATCCTGCGCGGCTCGTGCCTCGGCCAAGGCGCGATCGGGCGTCAGTCGGGCATAGATACGATCGCCAAACTCGTGGGACCCAATATCTGACAACAGACCCTGTGCCAGTTCAACCGGGTCACAGGACCCGGTTTCAATGTGTTCACCCAATTCTAGCGCGGTCAATGTTTGCATTTTTGCCCCCTGTTTTAATAAAAATAACCCTAGCGACGATCTGCGGACTGGACAATCCTGTTTTGGATTGCAATTCATCATCTATGAACACGCAGTTTGATATCATTATCGTTGGCGGCGGCCTGAATGGGGCAACCTTGGCATTGGGCATGGCGCGCATTGGCCTGCGCAGCCTGATCATTGATGCCCAGTCCCAATCCGCACAGACAAACGGATCATTTGACGGGCGATCCTATGCCATGGCGCTGACATCGGTCCGATTGATGCAATCGCTTGGTATTTGGGATGCACTGGCCGATCAAGCCCAACCCATGTTGGATATCAAGGTGTTTGACGGCAACCTGACCAACGGACCATCGCCATTTTACATGCATTTCGATCACACCGAAATCGAAGAGGGCCCAATGGGCCACATGGTCGAAGATCGCCACCTGCGCCCCGTATTGCAATCCGCCGTGGCTGCGCAGGACCTGATCACCTATCTGCCCCAAACCCGCGTCGTGGACCAAACCATCACAGATACACAGGCCAGTGTGACCTGTGACGATGGCACCACATATCAGGCAGAATTGATCATAGGTGCAGATGGGCGCGCCAGCCAAACGGCCCAGCGCGCAGGGATTAAACGGACAGGGTGGCAATATCCGCAAACGGCCTTGGTCTGCGCGATTGAACATGATTTGCCGCATCACGGCACCGCCTATCAATATTTCTTGCCCCCCGGACCCCTGGCCATTTTACCACTGCGGGGCAATCGGTCATCAATCGTATGGTCAGAAACACCCAGCCAAGCGGATACGATCCTGTCGTTATCCGACGATGATTTTTTGGACATCCTACGCCCGCGGTTTGGATCATTTCTGGGTGATATTCGGCTGGCGGGCGAACGGTTCAGCTATCCCTTGGGGATCAGCATGACCAAAACCTATATCAGTGATCGTCTGGCATTGGTGGGTGATGCCGCCCATGGGGTCCATCCCATCGCGGGCCAAGGGTTAAACGCGGGCCTACGCGACATCGCGGCACTGTGCGACGTCATTGACCAAGCACGCACGCGCGGCGAAGATTTCGCATCGGTCAATGTATTAGCACGCTATCAAAAATGGCGCAGATTTGATAATCAAAGCCTAGGCTTGGCCACAGATTTTTTCAACAAACTGTTTTCCAATGACAACCCTATCCTAAGACTGGGACGCACGGTTGGTATGGGCGTCATCAACGCCAGCCCCAGCATGCGGCGCGGGTTTATCCGCGAAGCGGCGGGGCTGACCGGGGATTTACCCCGCTGGATGCAATAGGTTGCCTGCCCGCGTGATTTTATTCCTCTAGGCGGCGCGCCTCGTCCACCAGCATGATTGGAATGCCATCACGTATGGGAAATGCCAAACCTGCAGGACGCGAAATCAGTTCTTGCCTGTCGGCATCGAATGCCAAGGTCGAATGCGTCAAGGGGCAAATCAGCGCCTCTAACATTTTGCGATCAAACATTTGATGTGACACGCTGTGATCGGTCATTGAATTGTACCCTGTTCCTGTCCGCCGCGCAGACTGTATTCGATTAACGTCACCAACGTTTCGCGACGCGTCATCAGGGATGGCGCCTCTAGCAACGCTTGTTTGTCCTCGGGTTCAAAATCGAGCAACATTGACAACGAATTGATCAACAATTCATCCTCTGCCTCGCGCAGGGTATCCCAATCTGTCGACAAACCGCGGCCCTGCAAATAGCGTTCGAGCAGCACAAAAAACCCATCTCGATCAAATTTAGTATCTTTATCGGTTGGGCCCAAATCCTGATCAAACCCATCCCAAGATACATCAAATCGACGATAGGGCGTAAAACCGGATTGTTCCAACCCCAAACGAAACCGGCTGACACCAGTCAGGGTGATCATATATCTGCCATCTTCTGTTTCGGACAACTGCGTCAATCGACCTGCACAACCAATTGTATGCAGGCGATCGTCGCCGTTGGGCTGGATCATACCGATTAAACGATCTGGTGTTTTCATCGCATCTTCGATCATAGCCAGGTAGCGCGGTTCGAAGATGTGCAACGGCAATCTTGAACGTGGCAATAGCACAGCCCCCGGCAAAGGGAATACAGCTATTGAGTTAGGTAGGTCGAATGAATATCCCATGATACCAAAGTAGTTTTATTTTCGAATTAGGCAAAGATCAAAGAGCTTAATTTACGCCGACCGCTTAGCACCACAGGGTCATTGGGCTTTAACGCATCAAATATGGTCATTAATTGCGCTTTGGCTGCGCCATCATTCCATTCCCGATCCCGCCGAAACAATTCCAACAATTGATCAACGGCGTCTTGAACATTGCCAGCCGCGTGCAAAGCTTGGGCGTAATCAAAGCGCGCTTGTGCATTTGTTGGGTCTGCGTCAACCGCATTGGCCAAATCTGTCAGTGGCCCAGCATTTGCCGCCTGACGCGCCAGTTGCAACTGCGCATGGGCTGCCTCTAGTTCTGGCGCATCCGAAATTTCGGCAGGCGCACCGTTTAGGACGGCCTCGGCCTGGTCCAAATCGTCCATCGCAATCAAGCTGCGCACAATGCCACCGATGGCGGCTGCTGAATTGGGGTCTTCGCCTGCGATCGCCTGAAAGGTTTGCAAAGCATCTGCAATCGCGCCCTCTTCTAACATTTGTTCAGCCGCCTCTAGCGCCTCGGCCAGACCGCCGTCTGCTTGGCCACCTGCGGCTGTAATGACGCGATCAACGAACGCCTTGATTTCCGATCCAGGTAACGCACCCTGAAACCCGTCAATGGGCTGTCCTTGCCAAAACGCATAGACTGTGGGGATCGATTGTACACGCAATTGACCGGCAATCATTTGGTTTTCGTCCACGTTGATTTTGGCCAGCTTAACGGCGCCATTTGCCTCGGTCACGGCGGCCTCAAGGGCTGGGCCCAACTGACGACAGGGGCCACACCATGGTGCCCAGAAATCAACAATCACTGGGACTGTTTTACTGGCCTCAACGACATCGGTCATAAAGTTCGCCTCGGACGCATCAAAAATCAGGTCAGTGGCAGCGGCGGATGTTTGTCCTAGTTCCATGTCGGAAACTCCATTTTTATCTTAGCTCACATATGGATGCGGCACATTAAATTTAAAGGTCAAAGGTCGCAAAAACTGGGGCATGATCGCTAGGTTGTTGCCAGCCACGCACAGCGCGCAATATTCGGCTGCCAGACGCAGCCGGCGCAATATCGGCCGTGGCCCAGATATGATCCAAACGGCGGCCTTTGTCGGCGGCATCCCAATCCTTGGCCCGATAGGACCACCAGCTGTACAGCAGACCATCGGGAATATCCTGCCGTGTGACGTCAACCCAATCGCCTGCATCCTGAACCGCGCTTAAATGATCGACCTCAATCGGGGTATGGCTGACAATTTTCAGCATTTTTTTGTGATCCCAAACATCATCTGGCCGTGGCGCGATGTTCAGATCCCCAACTAGGATGGATTTTTGTGGACGATTGGCCGCAAAATAATCGCGCATTTCGGTCAGATAATCCAATTTCTGACCAAATTTTTCGTTTTTGTCCCGATCCGGAATATCGCCGCCGGCAGGCACATAGAAATTGTGGATGGTGACACCATTGTCCAGCCGCCCTGCGATATGGCGCGCATGCCCAAGGTTTGCGAAATCATGGGCGTCAACCTCGGCAATCGGGATTTTGGACAGGATAGCCACGCCGTTATATCCCTTTTGCCCGCGGGCAACCATGTGCGTATAGCCCAAGTTTGCAAAGACGTCGGTTGGGATTTTATCGACGGGGGATTTGCATTCTTGCAGGCACAATACATCCGGTGCCTCGTCCGTCATTAACTGGGCCACCAGATCCTGACGCAAGCGTACTGAATTTATGTTCCAAGTTGCCAAAGTAAATGTCACGGGCCGCGATCCTTATGCTGGGCGAATACCCGCCCAACATAGTGATTTCAGGGCGGGGTGCAACGCCTAGCGATAGCTTACCACCTCATATTCGATATTATCGTGGTCGCGGAAATAAAACCTGCGACCAGGTTCGTAATCTTGATGGCTGTAGGTGGTGTATCCTGCGGCTGTAATGTTTTGATCAGCCTGTTCCAGATCAGGCACAATTACCCCGATATGATTAACACTGGACAGGCTGTGATATGTGTCGACGCCGACCACCAAATCACCCAAAGGACGATAGAGCGCGATATAGTGTGCGTCGGTCCCCACATGAACCGTGTACCCCCCATTTTTTGCCGCACCCGACCAGCGGATATGCCAGCCAAATAACTCAACCAACATCTTTGCGGTGTGATCTGGATCAGCGCAGGTCACATTGACATGTTCTAATTGTGCTTCAGTCATGATTATTCCTTTCTTGATTTGCACGACTGAAGACCCTTATAATTTCTCAAGTTAACTTGAGACCAAGGAAAAAATGCAAAACATTTCGATTGGCACAATCGCACGGCGCACAGGGTTGGCCGTGTCTGCAATCCGCTATTACGATGATATCGGATTACTGCAATCTAACCGTAATCGCGGCGGACATCGTCGGTTTGAAAAATCACAAATTCGGCGGGCATCGTTTACATTGGCAGCCCAACGATTGGGATTTAGCCTAGAGGAAATAAAATCCGCCATGGACGATCTGCCCCAGGCCCGAACCCCCACCCGCCAAGACTGGACACGGCTATCACAAAAATTTCGCCACCGCATTGATGCGCAAATACATCAACTACAGACCCTACGCGATACGTTGGATGGCTGTATTGGCTGCGGCTGCCTGTCGCTGAGTGCGTGCAAATTATATAATCCAGATGATCAAATGGGACACGATGGCCCAGGCCCGCGCAAACTGATGCCGCCCAAATAAAAAAGGCCCGGGATAAACCCGGGCCAGTCCAACAGGGAGGATGCGTATCGTAACCCGGATACGCGCGGGAACTTGATCAAGTATGACTAACGTCTATAGTACAGCAAAGTTTATGCCATATGTATTAAAAAACATTAACCAGTAGCCAATTTATATCCGCCTGTGTCCGTCAGCAACAGTTTCGCATGGGATGGATCAGGCTCGATTTTTTGACGCAAACGGTAAATATGTGTTTCTAATGTGTGGGTTGTGACCCCTGCGTTGTATCCCCACACCTCGTGCAGCAAGGTTTCGCGCGCCACAATCGCATTTCCCGCACGATACAGGAATTTCAAAATGTTTGTTTCCTTTTCCGTCAGTCTAATTTTTTTACCGTCTTCTGTTGTCAACAATTTGGAACTTGGTTTGAACACATATGGGCCCAGATTGAAAACGGCATCTTCGCTTTGTTCGTGTTGACGCAGCTGCGCCTTGATCCGCGCCAATAGCACGGGAAATTTGAACGGTTTGGTGACATAGTCATTGGCCCCAGCATCTAGACCCAAAATCGTATCCCGGTCGGTATCATGGCCCGTCAGCATAATGATCGGACAGCTGACACCGGCTGTCCGCAGGTCGCGGCACAAATCCCGCCCATCCGTATCAGGCAAACCAACATCCAAAATCACCAAATCAAAACTGGTCTGCGCGACGTTTGATTGCGCATCTGCACCACTGGCGGCCTCATGAACAATAAAATTGTCTGACATCGCTAATTGTTCAGCCAAAGCTTCGCGCAGGTCATCTTCGTCATCGACCAGCAGGATTGTTTTGTTTTGTGGCATGTCATCCTCCGTTTCACGTCAGATGGGGCGGATCATAGCATGTTTCAAGTTTTCACATAGAATAATCACGCGACTGTGTTGCCAACCGGCTGTTTTGTAACAATTCCTCGGCCTTGACCATCAAAGACCGTTTCCCTTGGATCAGAAAACAGTTAAAGACATTAAAAACGGATATCGACATGTTGGGACCCACAGTATCAGAACGCATCGCACGCGCTCTCGCAGATTTGCGAATGGGCTTGCCCGTTGTTTTGCACGGCCAACACCCCATGTTGTTTGCGGCAACTGAAACAATAACCCAAGATCGCTACAATGCACTGTTGGCCTTTGATCAAGCACCAATATTGGTGGTCACCCAACGCCGCGCGGAAACGATCAAGATTTATGCCTTTGACGGCAGTTTTGCACGTATCTCTGTTCCATCAGACCGTACATTGTCATGGATCAAACAAGTGGCTGATCCCGCCTTTGATATGTCAGCAGGTCTGCGTGGCCCATTTCAAACGCTGATGACCCCCGCACTTGGTGGTGAAGACACCGCGCTGAGTTTGCTAAAACTGGCGCATTTACTGCCTGCTGCGATCGTTGTGCCGCTGGCCAACGCCCAAGCACCCCAGTTCAGTGACTTAACACAGCTCAATCAATCCGAAATCGCCCCACTTCTGAAAGCACCAATTGCGCTTCATGATGTGGCGTCGGCACGGTTGCCCACCCAAACGGCCAATGTTGGACGGTTGCATATTTTCCGGTCCGAGACTGGACATGGCGAACATTATGCGATGGAAATCGGTCGGTTGGATCGCGAACAGCCCATACTGCTCAGACTGCATTCTGCATGTTTTACCGGCGATGTTATGGGCAGCTTGAAATGTGATTGCGGGCCACAATTACACGCAGCCTTAACCCAGATGGGGCAAGCGGGATCAGGGCTGTTGCTGTATCTAAACCAAGAAGGCCGCGGCATTGGATTGGCCAATAAAATGCGGGCCTATACGCTGCAGGACCAGGGTTTCGACACTGTCGAGGCAAACCACCGCCTAGGATTTGAGGATGACGAACGCGATTTCCGGCTTGGTGCCTCAATTCTGAAAGAAATGGGAATTACAAAAATCCGACTGCTGACCAATAACCCGCGCAAAATTGACATTATGGAACGCAACGGCATCACTGTCACCGAGCGTGTGCCATTGCAAGTTGGCCAAAACAAAGAAAACGCCCAATATCTGGCCACCAAGGCGAAAAAATCGGGTCATATGCTATGATCCCGGCTGGCAAACGCGATTTGGTGGTAACCCCCATGGGCCTGCGGGTTGGGGGGCGCATATTGCCCTGCACCGTGGGGCGTGGGGGCATCACCCGCCACAAACGCGAAGGTGATGGCGCAACACCGGTGGGCCAACACAGAATCGTTGGCATGTTATATCGCCCCGACCGCATGGCGCGTCCGCGCGATTGGGCAAAACCGATTGGGCCCTATGATCTGTGGTCCGACGACCCCACGGATGTCGATTACAACATGATGGTGCGCGCGCCCTATCCTGCCAGCCATGAACGGTTGCGGCGCGCGGATCCGATGTATGATTTGATTTTACTGACCGACTGGAATTGGCCCTATGCGGTCAAAGGACGTGGATCGGCAATATTCATCCATCAATGGCGCCGCCCCGGATACCCCACCGCGGGCTGCATTGGGCTGTCACGACATAATTTGCGCACTGTCGCGGAATTTGTGGGCTATGGTTCGCGACTGATCGTTACCGATTGTAATCACGCGCCCCGAAAATAGCGGACCCAACGCGCACATGGGTGGCACCAAAGGCAATTGCCTTTTGATAATCTTCGGACATCCCCATGGACAGACCAGTCAGTCCATTCCGCGCGGCGATCTTGGCCAATAATGCGAAATGCAGGCTGCTTTCTTCGTCAACCGGGGGAATACACATCAACCCAAGTACGGGCAAATCCATGGATCGACAGTCTGCAATAAACTGATCGGTATCTTGGGGTAAAATGCCTGCCTTTTGCGGCTCGGCGCCGGTATTGACCTGAATGAACAGATCAGGGCATTTGCCCATTTCCTGCGCCAATCGCGCAATCGTATTGGCCAATTTGGGACGATCCACCGAATGGATCACGTCAAACAGGTCCATCGCCTGACGTGTTTTATTTGATTGCAGGGGGCCTATCATATGGACCTGTACATCTGGGAAACTATCGCGCCAAGCGGGCCATTTATCGGCCGTTTCCTGTACATAGTTTTCACCAAAGACACGATGACCCTGTTCCAACACAGATTGCACCCGATCATTTGGCTGCACCTTGGACACCGCCAAAAGCGTGACAGATTCAGCCGTGCGCCCTGCGTCTAGGGCCGCTTTCTCGATGCCTGATTGGATTTCGAATAATGACATGCTGCGCTCCTTTTGGCGTGATGTAACACATTCCCCACAAAAGAAAAGAGCGACCCCAAGGGGCCGCTCTCATAACTTCAGACTAATCAGAGATTAGAATGTGAAGTTGATACCAACTGCAACGTACTCAGCATGGTTGGTTGCTGCGTTCAAAGATACGCCGCCACCCAAGTCGTAAGAAACGTTTGCTTCCCATTCTTCGTCGTTGTCTGTGCCAACGTTTACTTACATCGCGCCAGCTGTGTAAGCTACAGAAGCAGACCATGAATCGTCGTCAGCAGCAGCAACTGAGATTGTCGCAGGACCAGCAACATATGATGCTGTTATTTCGTTTGTAGTCGTGGTGCAATTTATTCCAAAGTGCTCATTGCCGCACACGAGGCAAAAGTCAGCAAAGAAGGCTTTGTTGAGTGGCTCGCACAACAAGGTGGTGTTGAGGCAGTGCGCAAGCAAAACAAAGGCAAAATTGCTGCTCAAATCAAATCAGAGCGGGCAATAAGTGCGCATGAACGCCTCAGTCAACAGGCAACTCAAGATTTGAAGCTAAGTACACCTGCACAGAACTATGACTTCAGTATTGCACTGGTGGCACACGCCGGCGGAGACAAGCGCATAGTGGCTCTGTTGAACAACAGC